>Ga0137432_1000094_pt1 | contig 65814 bp, 35 predicted proteins | sample EasRivERMZT820_2_FD_102337 | JGI IMG/M metagenome (GOLD analysis project Ga0137432, IMG submission 102337) | Soil microbial communities from meander-bound floodplain in the East River, Colorado, USA - East River MetaG ERMZT820_2 | ecosystem: Environmental > Terrestrial > Soil > Floodplain ... | reverse complement strand
TTCTTCGTGGCCGGCGCCGAAGACCGAGTTGGTCACCTCGGCCATCCCGTAGACGATGCCGAGGCAGTCCTTCGGCAGCCCCCACTTCACGAAGCGGTCGAGGAACATCTTGTGGCTGTCGTAGAAGCACGGTTCGGCGCCGTTGCAGACCAGCCGCACCGACGAGAGGTCGATCCCCTCCATCTCCGACGCCTGGATGCGCTGCGCCATGTAGTTGTAGGCGAAGTTCGGGTGGTAGTAGATGGTGGGCCGGTACTGGTGCACGGCCTTCCACGCGACCACCGGCTTGGCGATCCAGTGCATCGGCGAGAGCAGCGTGTAGCTCGTCCCGAGCACGATCGCGTGCAGCGCGACGCAGACCAGCCCCCAGTCGTGGTAGAGCGGGAGCCAGGTGAGGAAGCTGTCGCGCTCGCTCATCCCGAAGAACTCGCCGACGCCCGCCATCTCCGCGAGCACGGCGCGGTGCGACAGCGCGGCGCCCTTCTGGCGGCCGGTGCTGCCCGACGAGTACTGGATGCAGGCGAGATCCTCGGTGACGTGCGCCGCGGGCTCGGGGTGCTCCGCCTGCGCCGCCGCGTCGCCGTGCACGAGCAGCGCCGGGCGTCCGCGCGCCGGCAGCGTGCGCTCGAGCGCGTCGCGCAGCTCGGGGTAGCAGAGGATCGCGCGCGGCTCGGTCGACTCCATCAGGTCGACGAGGTTCTTGTGGTAGCGCTCGGGATCGAGCTTCGCGGTGAGCGACGGCAGGAAGGCCGGGATGCCGCCGAGCCACATCGCGCCGAGGAAGGCGGGCATCAGGTCCTCGTGGTGGTCGAGGATCACGAGCACCACCGAGCCCTTCGTGACGCCGTGCTTCGCGTAGAGCGCCGCGAACTGGCGCGTGCGCTGCAGCGCCTGCGCGTAGTTCGTCTCGACCGGCGCGCGATCGGCGAAGAGGTAGCGCGAGTAGAGCGCGTCCGGCCGCCGCTGCGCCTGGAGCTGCAAGTGGCGGATCAAGGTGTCGGGCGTCGCCGTCATGTCGTCGTGTTCCGGGTGCAGGTCGGCCGCGCCGGGCGAGCGTCGCCGTTGGATCCGTCCGTCACGTCTCGAACTCGGGTCTGGCCGCGTCCTGCGTGGAGATCACCCACGACGAGGGAACTGCTGCTCGCGCGAGCCGCCACTCATGCGCTGCGACGTCTTCCTTCGTGAACGTCGCGCACCACGGCTCGAGTCCGGGCCAAGTGCATCAACATATCCGACGCACGGGATCGGGTCGCGCATGCGCAATCGATTCGGTTCGCGCGCCGTGGGCCGCCCTAGGCATCCCTTCCGACACGGCCTAGTATCTAGCGCCCGGTCCCCCTGCGCCAACGCCTCCTCACGCACGACCGTCCCCCGCGTCCCGGTCGGAGGCACCCTTCGATGATCTTTCTTCCCATCGAACATGGATCTTTCCGAGACTCCTCGTCGGCCGACGAGCGGCGCACCGCCGCCGTTGCTTGACCAGCTTTCTCGCGCGAACCCGTCCACGCGGCGCGAGCGGATCCTGGAGTGGTTGCGGCGCAACGTCGCCGAGATCACCGGATCGGCGGCCACGGAGGAGCTGCGCGCCGACCGCAAGCTGTTCGAAGTCGGACTCAAGTCGCTCCACCTGAACGAGTTGCGCTCCCGGCTCGAGGCGGCGTGCGGGCTCGAATTCCCGGTCACGCTCTTCTTCACGCACGCCTCCCTCGGCGCGCTCGCCGACCACGTGCTCGCCTCAAGCGGAATCTCCGGCGGAACCGCAACGGAATCGGCCGCGAGCGCTCCCGCGCAAGCGCCGGCGCGCGCGCCGATCTCCGGCACGCGCGCGCCGCCGAAGATCGCGGTGGTCGGGAGGGCGTGCCGTTTCCCGGGCGGCGCCGACGACCCGGCGTCGTTCTGGCGGCTGCTGCGCGAAGGCCGCTCCGCGATCGGCCGCATCCCGTCGGGCCGCTTCGACCTCGCGTCGCTCTACGACCCCGACCCCGACCGCCCCGGCCGGATGTACATGCGGCAGGGCGGCTTCCTCGACAAGGTCGACGGCTTCGACGCGGAGTTCTTCAAGATCTCGCCGCGTGAGGCGGCGCAGATGGACCCGCAGCAGCGCCTCTTCCTCGAGGTCGGCTGGGAGGCGATCGAGGACGCCGGTCTCACGGCGCAGGCGCTCGAGGGGAGCGCGACCGGCGTCTTCGCGGGCGTCCTCTCGACCGACTACGCCCACCTCGGCCCCGACCTCGGGCGCGTCGACGCCCACTACTACACCGGGCTCAACAGCGGCTTCATCGCCGGCCGCCTCTCCTTCTTCCTCGGAGCGACCGGCCCGAGCCTCACGATCGACGCCACCTGCAGCTCGTCGCTCGTCGCGATCCACCTCGCCTGCCAGAGCCTGATTTCGGGCGAGTCGGACCTCGCGCTCGCCGGCGGCGTGAACCTGATCCTCTCGCCCGAGGTGAGCGTCTTCCTCTGCAAGGCGAAGGTGATGTCGCCGAGCGGCCAGTGCCGCGCCTTCGACGCCGCTGCCGACGGCATGGTGCGCGGCGAGGGCGCCGGCGTCGTCGTGCTGAAGCGGCTCGCCGACGCTGTGCGCGACGGCGACCGCGTGCTCGCCGTGATCCGCGGCTCGGCCGTGAACCACGACGGCGCGAGCGGCGGCCTCACCATCCCCAATCCCAAGGCGCAGGCGGAGCTCTACCGCCAGGCGCTCGCGCGTGCGGGCGTGCCGCCGGCGAGCGTCGCCTACGTCGAGGCGCACGGCACCGGCACGCGGCTCGGCGACCCCATCGAGCTCACGAGCCTCGCCGAGGTCTACGGCGCGGGGCGTCCGGCCGACGCGCCGCTGCTGATCGGGTCGGCCAAGACCAACGTCGGCCACCTCGACTCGGCGGCCGGCATCGTCAACTTCATCAAGGCGGTCGAGATCCTGCGCCACCGCGAGGTGCCGCCCTCGCTCCACTTCGAGACGCCCAACCCCGAGTTCGCGTGGGGCGACCACCCGATCCGCGTCGCGGCGAAGCGCACCCCGCTCGAGGGGCGCGGCGGGCCGCTGCGCGTCGGCGTCAGCTCGTTCGGGTTGAGCGGCGTGAACGCCCACGTCGTGCTCGAGGAGTCGGGCGAGGCGGAGGTCGACGAGGAGTCGACGCGCCTGCCGTCGCGCCCCCATCTCGTCGCGCTTTCGGCGCGCACGCCCGAGGCGCTGCGCGTCGTCGCCGCCGACGCGGTGCGCGCCCTCGCCGACGTCGCGCCGCCGCGCCTCGAGGAGTTCTGCTCGACCCTGCTGCACCGGCGCACGCCGATGGAGCGCCGCCTCGCCGTGGTCGGCCGGACGCCCGCGGAGCTGCGCGAGAACCTCTCGCAGTGGCTCGCCGACGAGTCCTCCCCCACCGCGCAGGCGGGCGAGGCGCTCCCCGGCGCGAAGCGGCGCATCGCCTTCCTCTTCTCGGGCCAGGGGCCGCAGTGGTGGGCGATGGGCCGCGAGCTCCTGCGCGACGAGGCGGTCTTCCGCCGCAAGCTCGAGCGGATCGACGAGATCTTCCGCGGCCTCGCCGGATGGTCGCTGCTGAAGGAGATGGGCGCCGAAGAGGCCGCCTCGAAGATCGACGACACCGGCATCGCGCAGCCGGCGATGTTCGCGATGCAGGTCGGACTCGCGGCGCTCTGGCGCGAGCTCGGCGTCGAGCCCGACCTCGTGCTCGGCCACAGCATGGGCGAGGTCGCGGCGGCGCACGTCGCCGGCGCGCTCTCCCTCGAAGACGCGGTGAAGGTGATCTACCACCGCGGCCGCATCCTCGAGCAGGCGACCGGCAAGGGGAAGATGGCCGCCGTCGGGCTGCCGCGCGCCGACGTGGACCGCCTGCTCGAGCCCTACGTCGGCCGCGTCGCCGTGGCCGCGCAGAACGGCCCGAAGTCGATCGTGATCGCGGGCGAGTCGCGCGGCATGGACGAGATCTTCGCGAAGCTGCTGGCGCGCAACGCCTTCTTCCGCGAGCTGCGCGTCAAGTTCGCGTCGCACTGCCCGCAGATGGAGGCGTTCCAGGGCGAGCTCGAGACCGCGGTCCAAGGCATCACGGCGCAGGCGCCCGCGGTCCCGATCGTGTCGACGGTGCGCGGCGACCTCGCGCAGCCCGGCGACTTCACCCCCGCCTACTGGGCGACCAACCTGCGCGCGACCGTCCGCTTCGCGGAAGGGATGGACACGCTGATCGAGCACGGCGCCGACGCCTTCCTCGAGATCGACCCCCACCCGATCCTCGAGAACAGCATCGCGCAGTGCATCGAGGCGCGGCAGCACCAAGCGCTCGTGCTCGGGTCGCTGCACCACGAGAAAGGCGACGCGATCGCGCTCTTCGAGACGCTCGGCAAGCTCCACGCGAACGGCGCGGCGCTGCCGCTCGAGCGGATCTATCCCGGCCGGCGCAACGCGGCCGTGCTTCCGCATTACCCGTGGCAGCGCAAGCGCTTCTGGCTCAAGGACGCGACCCACGCGGGAACCGGCGCGGCGGCGGGCAGCGCGGCGAGCGCCGGCGGCGGACCGTGGGCGGGCGCGCTGCTCGCCTCGCCGCTTCCGGAGCCGCAGTTCGAGGCGCGCTGGATGCGCGGCATCCCGGCGCAGCTCGACGGCCACGAGGTCGCGGGCCGGCCGCTCGTGCCGGGCGCGGCGTGGCTCGCGCTGGCGCGCTTCGTCGCGCGCGCGGCCGGCGTCGAGGCGCCGGCGCTGCGGCAAGTGAGCTGGCCGGCGCCGCTCGCGCTCGGCGACGAGCTCGCGACGGTGCAGCTCGTGCTCTCCGCCGCCGACGCGAAGGGGACGCGCCGCTTCCAGGCCTTCAGCCGATCGGACGGAGCGTCGTCCTGGACGCAGCACGCGAGCGGCGAGCTCGGCGCCGCGAGCCGCGGCGCGAGCGCGCCCGTCGACCTCGCCGCCGAGCGGTCGAAGCTGAAGGAGCTCGCCGCCGCCGACTTCTACGAAGGGCTCGCGAAGCGCGGCTACGCCTACGCCGGGGCGTTCCGCTCGATCGAGAAGCTCGCGGTCGGGCCGGGCGTCGCGCTCGCCACGGTCGCGAACTTCGCGAACCTCGGCGGACGCGGGAACGACGATGGTGCGCTCTCGCCGGCTCAGCTCGACGGCTGCCTCCACGCCGTGATGGCGGCGCTGCCGGCCGGCGCGCCGACGTCGCTCTACCTGCCGATCGGGCTCGAGGAGTTTTCGCAGCTCCGCCCCCACTCCGGCCCCGTGCTGAGCCTGGTCCGGCTGCGCGGCGAGCGGGCGAGCGCGTCGACGCTCCTCACCGCCGACGTGCGCATCCTCGACCTCCAGGGCGCGCCGGTCGCGGAGGCGCGCGGGCTCAAGCTGCGCCAGGTCGATGCGGCGGCGCTCGCGACCGGCGACGGCGCGCGCACGAGCGGCTTCTACGAGATCGCGTGGCGCGCCCGCCCGGTCCAGGAGTACGACGCGGCGCGCCGCCACGAAACCTGGCTCGTGCTCGCGGGCGACGGGCCCGAAGGGCGCGAGCTCGCGCAGCTCCTCGCCGGCCGCGACCAGAAGGTCGCGCTCGCGCACGATGGAAGCGCCTTCGCGGCGCGCGCCGACGGCGGCTTCGAGCTCGACCCGACGCGGCCCGAGGACGCGCTCGCGCTGCTGCAGGAGCTTTCGAAGCGCGGCGCCGCGCCGACGCAGATCGTCGACCTGCGCGCGCTCGCGCCCGCGGCGGCCGACGCGACGCCCGCCGCCGAGATCCTGCGGGCGCAGGAGCGACGGCTCGGCGGCGTCCTGCACGTGGTCCAGGCTCTCGAGCGCGCCGCGCTCGGAACTTCGCCGCGCCTCTGGCTCGTGACGCGCGGCGCACAGGCGGCGCGGCCGGGCGACCTGCCCGACGCGGGGCAGGCGAGCCTCGCCGGCCTCGGCAAGGTCATCGAGCTCGAGCATCCCGCCACGCGCTGCACGAGTGTCGACGTCGATCCAGGCGATCCGGCCGGGTCGATGGCGGCGCTGCTGCAGGAGATGGTGCAGAACGACGGCGACACGCAGGTCGCCTTCCGGGTCGGGCAGCGCCTCGTCGCGCGCCTCGCGCGGCATGTGCCGCCCGCGGCGCCCACGCCTTCGGCTGCGGAGCGCCCGACCGCGCTGCGCGTCGACGCCTACGGATCGCTCGAGGCGCTGCAGCTCGTTTCGACCGAGCGGCGCACGCCGGACGCGGGCGAGGTCGAGATCGCGGTCGCGTCGGCCGGGCTCAACTTCCGCGACGTCCTGAGCGCGCTCGGCATGCTCGGCGACTACGTCCGCTCGCAAGGCGTCGAGCGGGCGTCCGACCTGCCGTTCGGCCACGAGTGCGCCGGGACGGTCGTCGCGGTCGGCGCCGGCGTGACGCACGTGCGCGCCGGCGACGACGTCGTCGCGGCGCTCGCACCGGGCAGCCTCGGCAGCCACGTCGTCGCGAAGGCGCGCTTCGTCGCGAGGCGGCCGGCGCGGATCAGCGCGGCGCAGGCGGCCACGCTGCCGATCGCCTTCCTCACCGCGGCGTGGGGGCTCCAGGACGTCGCGCATCTCGAGGCGGGCGAGCGCGTCCTGATCCACTGCGCGGCGGGCGGCGTCGGGCTCGCGGCGGTGCAGCTCGCGCTGCGCGCCGGCGCCGAGGTGTTCGCGACGGCGAGCCCGGCGAAGTGGCCCGCGCTCGAGAAGCTCGGCGTGCGCCGCCTCTACCACTCGCGCACGCTCGACTTCGCCGACGCGATCCGGCGCGACAGCGGCGGGCGCGGCGTCGACGTCGTGCTGAACAGCCTGCGCGGCGAGTTCGCCTCGAAGAGCCTCGACCTGCTCGCGCCGGACGGCCGCTTCGTCGAGATCGGCAAGATCGAGCTGCTCGCGCCCGACGACGTGCGCCGCCGCCGGCCCGACGTCGCCTACACGATCTTCGACCTCGAGCGCGCCGCCCTCGAGCAGCCCGAGCGCGTCGGCGAGCGCTTCGCCGAGATCCTCGCCCAAGTCGACCGTGGCGATCTCGAGCCGTTGCCGATCCACGAAGAGTTCCCGCTCGAGCGCGCCGGCGACGCGTTCCACCAGATGGCGCAGGCGAAGCACACCGGGAAGATCGTCCTCTCGGCCGCCACGGCGCGCTTCCGTGGCGACGCGACCTGGCTCGTCACGGGCGGGCTCGGCGGACTCGGCCTGCGCACCGCTCTACGCCTCGCCGACGGCGGCGCGCGCCACGTCGTGCTGGTCGGACGCAAGGCGCCGTCGGAGCGCGCCGCGCGGGAGATCCGCGAACTGGAAGCGCGCGGCGTCACCGTGCACGTCGAGTCGGTCGACCTCGCCGACGCCGACGCGGTCGCCGGACTGTTCCGGCGCATCAAGGAGCGCGGCCCCGAGCTGCGCGGCGTCTTCCACGCCGCGGTCGCGCTCGACGACGGCATCCTGGTGCGACAGGACCTCGCGCGCTTCAAGACGGTGCTCTCCGCCCGCGTCGCCGGCACCTGGAACCTCCACCAGCAGACGCTGCCGCTCGCGCTCGACCACTTCGTCGCGTTCTCCTCGACCGCGTCGGTGCTCGGCTCGACCGGCCAGGGCAACTACGCCGCCGGCAGCGCCTTCCTGGACGCGCTGATGGTTTCGCGTCGTGCGCGCGGGCTGCCGGGGCTCGCCATCAACTGGGGGCCGTGGGCCGACGGCGGGCTCGCCGCCGGGCTCAAGGAGGCCGACCAGGAGCGCTGGCGGGCGCGCGGCGTGCAGTACGTCGCGCCCGACGAGGGCATGGCGCGGCTCGAGCGGCTGCTGCGCGATCCGGCCGGGCAGGTGGTCGCGGTCGACGTCGACTGGTCGAAGTACCTGGCGCAGGTCTCGGCCGGCGGCATCGCGCGCTTCCTCTCCGAGCTCGGCGCCGGCGCCGCGACGGCGCGCGAGCCGGGGTTGAAGCAGGCGCTCGTCGGGAAGGCGCGGCCCGAGGCGGTCGCGGCGATCACGACGCACGTGCGCGTGCAGATCGGCAAGGTGCTCGGTCGCTCCGACGCGGAGCGGATCCAGCCGCGCCAGCGCCTCTTCGACCTCGGACTCGACTCGCTGATGGCGGTCGAGCTGCGCAACCGGCTCGAGCGCGGCGTCGAACGCGCGCTCCCCTCCACGCTCCTCTTCGACTACCCGACGCTCGAGGCGCTCGTCGACTACCTCTCGGGCGAGCTGCTCGGCGCCGCCGCGGCGGCCCCGGCGTCGCCTGCCGCCGCGCCGGCCCCCGCGCCCGCCGAAGCCGTCGCCGCCGCCGAGCTTTCCGGCTTGAGCGAGGACCAGCTCGCCGATCTGCTTGCGCAGGAGCTCGGCGAGACCTCGGAAAAGACGGAGAAGAGTTGAGGATGGCTGGTCCGGAACCGAAGGAGCTGCTCGGCAAGGCGCTGGTCGAAATCCGGGCGCTCAAGGCGCGGGTGAAGGAGCTCGAAGCGGCGCGCCGCGAGCCGATCGCGGTGGTCGGCTACGGCTGCCGCTTCCCCGGCGCGCCCGACCCCGAGGGCTTCTGGAAGCTCCTGCGCGACGGCGTCGACGCGGTGCGGGAGGTGCCGCGCGACCGCTTCGACATCGACGCCTGGTACGACCCCGACCCCGACCAGCCGGGCCGCATCTACACGCGCTCGGCCGCGTTCCTCGATCGCGTCGACGGCTTCGACCCGGGCTTCTTCTCGATCTCGCCGCGCGAGGTCGCGAACCTGAGCCCGCAGCAGCGCCTCCTGCTCGAGGTCGCGTGGGAGACGCTCGAGGACGCGAACCTGCCGCCGGCGCGCCTCTTCGGCAGCCGGACCGGCGTCTTCATCGGCCAGTGCGGCTTCGACGAGGGGCCGTGGAACACCTCGGGCGCGCGCGCGCCCGACGAGATCGACCTCTACTCGCTCACCGGCACGACGCTCAGCATCACGGCCGGCCGCCTCTCCTACTTCCTCGGCGTGAACGGGCCGAGCCTCGCGGTCGACACGGCGTGCTCGTCGTCGCTGGTCGCGCTGCAGCTCGCGGTGCAGAGCCTGCGCTCCGGCGACTGCGAGCGGGCGCTCGTCGGCGGCGTCCACGTCCTCACCTCGCCCGCGATCATGCTCGGGCTCTGCCGCATCAAGGCGCTCGCGCCCGACGGCCGCTGCAAGTCGTTCGACGCGCGCTCCGACGGCTACGGCCGCGGCGAGGGGTGCGGCGTGGTCCTGCTGCGCCGCCTCTCCGACGCGCTTGCCGACGGCGACCGCATCCACGCCGTGATCCGCGGCGTCGCGATCAACCAGGACGGCGCGAGCGGCGGGCTCACCGTGCCGAGCGGACCGTCGCAGTCGGCGGCGATCCGCGGCGCGCTCGCCGACGGCGCGGTCGATCCGGCCGACCTCGCCTACGTCGAGGCGCACGGGACCGGCACGTCGCTCGGCGATCCGATCGAGATGCGGGCGCTGCACGCGGTCTACGACGCGCACACGCGCGAGCGGCCGCTCTACGTCGGCTCCGTGAAGAGCAACATCGGCCACCTCGAAGCGGGCGCCGGCATCGCCGGCCTCCTCAAGGTGGTGCTCGCGCTCGAGCACCGCGTGATCCCGCCGTCGCTCCACTTCGTGACGCCCAATCCCCACATCGCGTGGGACGAGATCCCGGTCGAGGTGCCGACGCGCTGCGTGCCGTGGCCCGACGGGCCGCGCGCGCCGGCCGCCGGGCTCAGCAGCTTCGGCCTCGGCGGCACCAACGTGCACGTCGTCCTCGAGGCGGCGCCGAAGGCGGCGGAGCGCGCGCCGGAGCCGACGCTCCTGCAAATGGAGCCGGTGCTGCTCCTGTCGGGACGCGACGACGCGGCGTTGCGCGACGCGGCCGGACGTGCCGGCCGCTGGCTCGACGAGCATCCCGACGTCGCGCTCGCCGACGTCTGCCACGTCGCGGCGATCGGACGGACGCACTTCGCCGAGCGCCTCGCGCTTCCGGCGAACGACCGCGCGCACCTGCGCGAGCGGCTGCGCGAGGCGGCGCTCGGACGCGGTGGCGCCGGCGTCCTGCGCGGTCGACGAGACGAAGCGCAGCCGCCCGAGATCGGCTTCACGTTCCCCGCGTCGCTCGCGGCGCTTGCGGCCGGAAGCGACGCGCTCGCGCGCTGGCCGGCGCCGTTCCGCGACGCGCTCGCGCGCTGCGCCGCCGTCCTCGATCCGCGGCTCGGGACTTCGCTCGTCGCGCGGCTCGGCTTCGACGGAGCGGCGCCGAAGGACGCGGCCCTCGACCTCTCCGCGACGCTCGCGCTCGCGCTCGCGCTCGCCGAGACGTGGCGCGCCTTCGGGGTCGCGCCCGACTTCGTCGCGGGCAGCGGCATCGGCGAGCTCGCGGCCGCCGTCGACGCCGGCGTCATCCCGTGGAAGGACGCGCTCGAATGGTCGGTCGCGTTCGCGCGGCGCGGCGCGCACGACGACATCGAACTGTCACGCCGGATCGCCGCGACGAGCTTCTCGCCGCCTCGTTGCAAGATCCGCTCGGGTGCGACGAACGCCGACGTCGGCGAGGAGATCGCGACCCCCGCGTGGTGGATGCGCGTCGCTCGGGGAATCTCCTCTCCCGCCGCGCCGCCCAGGCCGGACGCCTCGGGATCCCGTTCCTTCCACATACATATGGGGAGCGCAACGACGGAGGCGGCGGGCGTGAGCGCGACGAACGGCGCTCCGGGATCTCCCGAAAGGGTCATCCCCAGCCTGCAGTGGGGCGCACTCCGCTGCGTCGATTTCCTGCATGCCGTCGTGCGCGCGCACGTGCGTGGCGCGCTCGTCGACTGGAATGCAGTCGAAGGTCGCGCGCGGCGCGACGCCGCGGCGCTGCCGACCTATCCGTTCCAGCGCGAGAGCTTCCCGATCGCGGTCGCCCCTGCTCCCGACGGCGCGACGGGCGGCGCCGCGAAGAGCCGCGCCCCTTGGGCCGACTGGCTGCACGAGCCGCGCTGGGTCGTCGTGAAGGAAGCGAAGCCGCAAGAGGGAGCGGCAGGCCGCTGGCTCGTCGTCGCCGACCGCGCGGGCTTCGGCGCCGAGCTCGCCGCCGCGCTCGCGGCGCGCGGCGCGACCTGCGTCGTCGCGCCCGCCGCCGAGCTGCGCGACGGATCGGCGCTCGCGAAGCGGCTGCGCGAGCTCGGTCCGGCGCCGCTGTGCGGCGTCGTCCATTTGGGCGGCGTCGCCGTCACGTCGGGCGATCTTTCCGCAGCGACGCTCTCCGCCGGAGCGCGCGAGGCGTGCGAGGGGGCGTTGCGCCTCGCGCAGGAGCTCGCGCGCGCGGCGCTGCCCGGTTCACCGCGGCTGCGCGTCGTCACGCGCGGTGCGCAGGGCGTGACCGGACGCGAGACGCTCGAGCCGCTGCAGGCGACGCTGTGGGGCCTCGGCCGCAGCTTCGCGCTCGAGGCGCCGGAGATCTGGGGCGGGCTGATCGACCTCGACCCCGCGCTCGACGCGAAGGCGGCGGCGGCGGCGCTCGCGCGCGAGCTGAATGGTGAGCTACGCGAAGAGCGCGTCGCGCTGCGCGGCGCCGAGCGATTCGTCCAGCGCATCGGCCCGATCGCCGCCACGGCCGCCGCGCCGCTCGCGCTGCGCGCCGACGCGACCTACCTCGTCACGGGAGGGCTCGGCGGCATCGGCCTCGAGCTCGCCGAGCGGCTCGCCGCGCGCGGCGCGCGCCGCCTCGTGCTGCTCGGCCGGCGGGCTCCGGATGAAAAGGCGCGCACACGCCTCGCCTCTCTCGGGGAAAAGGGCTGCCGCGTCGCCGCCGAGTCGTGCGACGTCGCCGACGAGGCGGCGCTCGCGCGCGTCCTCGCCAGGATCGGCGCCGACGCGCCGCTGCGCGGCGTCTTCCACTCCGCGGGCGTCGTCGACGACGTCGCGCTCGAGCGCCAGGGCTGGGAGCACTTCGAGAAGGTGCTCGCCTCGAAGCTCCACGGCGGCGCGAACCTCCACCGGCTCACGCGCGGCCTCGCGCTCGACCACTTCGTCCTCTTCTCGTCGGCCGCGGCGCTGATCGGCTCGTTCGGACAGGCGAACTACGCGGCGGCCAACGCGTGGCTCGACGCGCTCGCGCAGGCGCGGCGCGCGCAGCGGCTTGCCGCCCTCTCCGTCCTCTGGGGAGCGTGGGCCGAGGTCGGGCTCGCGCGCGACGAGGCGATCCTCGCGGGCCTGCGCTCCCGCGGCTTCGACGCGATGGCGACGGCGCCGGCGCTCGACGCGCTCGAATGGGCGATGGCGCAGCGCCGGCCGGTCGTCGCGATCGTGCCGGTCGCCTGGCCGCGCTTCCTCGAGCAGCTCCCGCCCGGCTCGCCGGCGAGCCTCTTCTCCGAGGTCGCGACCGCGCCACCGGCGGCGCCAGCCGCCGGGCCCAACGTCGCGCCCGGCGCCGACGCCGGCGACGCAGCGCAGCGGCGCGCCGAGCTCGAGCGCGCCTCGCACGCCGAACGCCGCCTCCTTCTGCGCCGCTGCGTCGCGGAGGAGGTCGCGTGGATCCTGCGCCTTCCGAAGGAGCGCGCGGTCGACGAGGAGCAGGGCTTCTTCCAGATGGGGATGAACTCGCTCACGACGGTCGAGCTGCGCCGGCGCGTCGGCAAGCGCCTCGGGCTGACCGTCTCGGCGACGATGGTCTTCGACCATCCGACCGTGCGCGGCCTCGCGGCGCGCCTCGAGAAGGAGCTCTTCGGCGAGGTCGCCGAGGAGACTTCGCCCGCGCCCGCGCCGGCGGCGGCCGGGCCTGCGCCTTCGCTTTCGCCGGGCACCGACGCCGAGATCGCCGGCGCCTCGAAGGACGACGTGAACCGCCTCCTCGACCAGGAGCTCGAGGCGCTCGGCGGCCTCCTCTCCGAGCCCGGCCCGGCGCCGGAGCGCTGCGAATGAGCGGCGATCCCTCCGACCGCTGGCTGCTGCGCATCCGCGAGCGGCCGCACGCGCGACTGCGTCTCTTCTGCTTCCCCTACGCGGGCGCCGGCGCGTCGGTCTTCCACCAATGGACCGCGGTGATCCAGGAGGAGGTCGAGGTGCTGCCGGTGCAGTTCCCCGGCCGCGAGACGCGCTTCCGCGAGCCGCTGCACCAGCGGATCGAACCGCTCGTCGAGGCGCTCGCGCCGGCGCTCGCGCCCGAGCTCGACCGCCCCTTCGCCTTCTTCGGCTACAGCCTCGGCGGGCTGGTCGCGTTCGAGACCGCGCGCGAGCTGCGCCGGCGCGGGCTCGCGCAGCCGGAGCTGCTGCTGATCGCCGCCGCGCCCGCGCCCCACTGCCCCAAGGCGCACCCGCCGCTCTCCGACCTGCCCGAGGCGGAGTTCCTCGCGCACATCCGCCGCGTCTACGCGCCGCCCGAGGCGCCGTGGCGCGTGCCCGAGCTGCTCGCGCTGATGCTCCCGATCCTGCGCGCCGACATGAGCATCTACCAGTGGAACGTGCCGCGGCCGGAACCACCGCTCGACTGCCCGTTGCACGTGTTCGGCGGAGAGGACGACCACGCGGCGCCGGTCGCCGACCTGCACGCGTGGCGGCAGTACACCGCCGCGGAGTTCACGGCGCGCCTCTTCCCGGGCGGCCACTTCTTCATCAATCAGCAGCAGGCGCCGCTGCAGCGCGCCGTCGAGCGCCACCTCACCCGGCTGCTGGAACGCCTTCCCGGCCCGGGCCGAGCGTGAGCGGTGGCGCGTGGCCGACCGCCGGGACGGCCTGCTCCGCGGGCCGCCGCCGCAGATGACGCAGCACGCACATCGCCATCCCCATCGAGAACCACTGGTTCGGGTCGACCATCACATGCGAGATCTCGAGGTTGATGTGCAGGTGCACCGCGAGCATGCCGGCCGCGAAGGCGAGCCCGAGCACGCGCGGGAATCCTGGAGGCTCCAGCACCAGACGGATCACGTCGCGGTAGTAGATGGCGATCAGCACGAGGTAGACGACCAGCACCCAGATGCCCTGCTCCGCCGCCAGCAGCAGGTAGGCGTTGTGGACCGGGAAGCGGAACCGGTACGAGAGCCCGTCCTGGGTGACGTCGTAGGCGCTCATGCGCGGGACGTACTGGGTGAAGCCGACCCCGAAGGGATTGTCGCGGATCATCCGGAGCGCGGTGAGCGACATCGGGATGCGCGAAGTCGCCGAGTTCTGGTCCTCCGCGGTCAGCCGCTCGTAGATCGGCGGGAACGCGACGATGAAGACCGCGCCCGAGCCCAGGATGCACCCGATCGTGAACACCGAGAAGAAGCGCGCCATCCTCTCGCGCAGCGCGAAGTAGGCGAACGGGACGAAGGCGAAGGCGAAGCCGAGCCAGCCGCCGCGCGACTGCGTCATGATCAGCGCGCCGAACGCCATGCAGAAGACGACGACGTAGCCGATCCGGCCGCGCCACGACTTCGCCCACAGGACCATCGCGAGCGTCGTGAAGATCGAGGCGTTCACGAAGATGGCGAAGCGGTTGGGCTGGCCGAGCGTGCCGCCGACGCGGCTGAAGCTCGTGAACGTCTTGGTGTCGACCGCAGCGTTGGTCGAGCCGAAGAACTCGAGCCCCAGCGTGCTTTGCGTGGCGCCCTGCAGCCCGCCGATGATCCCCTGGAGCGCGAGCGCGATCGCGATGCCGACGGTCAGGCGGCGCCACTCCTTCTCCTCGAGCCGCAGGTTCCAGAGATAGAAGAACAGCAGCGAGTTCTCGGCGACGAAGAGCGGCATCCGGAAGCAGGTGGGGAGGTCGGGCGTCTGCAACACGGAGATCACGGCGCCGAGCAGGGCGAGCGCGAGCGGGAAGACGAAGCGCTTGGGCCATTGCGTCGGATGCGGATCGCGCCGGGCGCGGATGGCCCACAGGATCAGGAGCGAGACGAGCGCGACCTCGCCCAGGCCGAGGGGGAAGCCGAACCCGCTCTTCGAGAAGACGACGTGCACGTCCATGCGGATCGAGTTCGCCAGCACGAACGTGCACAGCAGCAGCTTCTCGACCTGCACGTCGAACCACCGCAGCAGGCCGAGCCCGAGCACGGTGCACCAGAACAGGGCCAGGAACGCCACCCAGCGCAGGCCGATCGACCAGAGGACGATGGTCAGGACGCCGCTCAGGACCGCGAGGAACGAGGCGAAGAGCGAGATACGGAGGCCAGGCATTCCGGGAGTCCGGGCGACGGAGGGACGGGGCCGAGGTCGAAAACGGGCGCGGCAATGCTTAGAGCGCGTCTCCGGGAAAGCAAGCCGGCGACGGACTGACATGCGGATCCTCTACATCGCCCGGGTCCTCGACGACGCCGGCTCCTACTTCGTGCTGCAGGGGCTGTTCGAGTCGCTGCGCCGGCGCGGCGACGTCGTCGAGTTCCTGAACCTCGACGCGCGCGGCGTGCAGAGCGTCGGCGCCGACGGCGCGGCGGCGGGCAGCGCGCCCGCGCCCACGGCCCTCGGGGCGCCGACCCGGCGCCCGTCGGTCGCGCAACGATTGCGACGCTTCTTCTTCGAGCTCGCGCCGGCGACCAAGATCCTGGTGTGGGACGGGCTGCGCTCGATCCGGCCGCAGCTCCGCGCGATCCGCGCCTTCGAGCCCGACCTGATCGTCGATCGCGACAACTGGGTCACGGTGCTGCTCGCCCGCTGGAAAAGGATTCCGTGCGTCTCGCACTGGGACGGGCTCTTCGAGGCGGAGGCGGAGTACGGCCGCAAGAAGAGCTGGGACTTCGCGCTGATGCTGCCGCTCGCGCGCGCGGTGCTGCGCCGCTTCGGGCGGCGCTACGCGGTGGTCACGCCGGCGGTGCGCGACCACCACGTCGGGCTCGGCTTCGCGCCCGACCGCTTCACCGTCCTCGACAACGGCGTCGACGTCGAACTCTTCCGCCCCGAGGTCGCGCGCCATCCTGTCGGTGCGTTGCTCGGCGGCAAGGTCGTGGTCGGCTTCGTCGGCAGCTTCCGCCCGTGGCACCGCGTCGACGAGTTCCTCGGCGCGATCCCGCCGATCGTGCGCGCCCACCCCGAGGTGGTCTTCCTCTTCGTCGGCAGCGGGCCCGAGTACGCGAAGGTCGAGGCGCTCGCCGCCGATCCCGCCTGCGCCGGCCACGTCCGCCTGCTCGGACGGCTGCCGCACGAGGAGATCCCGTCGGTGGTCGCCTGCTTCGACGTCGGCGTGCTCCCCTTCACCACCTACAGCTGCTCGCCGCTCAAGGTCTATGAGTACATGGCGCTCGGCAAGGCGACGGTCGCGCCGGCCTACGACTCGGTGCGGCGCGTGATCGAGGACGGCCGCGACGGCCTCACCTTCCGGCCCGACGACGGCGCGGACCTGCGCCGGGTGCTGCTGCGCCTCATCGAGGACGCGCCGCTGCGCCGCGCGCTCGGCGAGGCGGCCCGCAAGAAGATGGTCGAGCGCTTCACGTGGGACCACTGCGCGCAGCGCTTCCGCGACGCGTGCGTCGCGGCCGGGGCGCGCGCATGACGCGGCCCCTGGTCGTGATGCAGGTCGTCCCGAACCTGCGCATCGGCGGCGCGCAGCGCGTCGCGGTCACGCTCTGCAACGAGCTGCTCGCGCAGGGCCACGTCGTCGTGCTCGTGACGCTCGGCGAGGGGGGACCGCTCGAGGAATCGCTGCGCAAGGGGCCGGCGCTCTCGATCTACCAGCTGAAGCTGCGCCGGCGCAGCCTGCTGCAGTTCCCGCTCTTCGTGACGAGCGTGACGCGCATCGTGCTGCGGCTGCGCTCGCTCATGCGCCGCCACCGCGTCGACGCGGTGCAGTCGCACATGGGCGAGGCGAACCTCCTCGGCACGCTCGCGGCGTGGCTCGCCGGCGTCCCGCGCCGCTTCCCGACCTTCCACAGCCTCGTCTTCACGGCGCGCTCGGGCGCGGACGACCGGCGCAACCGCCTCGCGCGCCGGACGCTACGCGCTTACAGCAGGATCGCCACGCGCTTCGTCGCGATCTCCGAGGCGGTGCGGCAGAAGGTGATCGCCGACACCGGCGTCGCGCCGGAGCGCGTCGTCACCGTGCGCAACGGCATCGAGATCCCGCCCCCCGCCGACCCCGCGGAGCGCGGGCGCCGGCGCGCCGAGCTCGGGCTCGCCCCCGCCGATCCGGTCGCGATCTGCGTCGGCCGCCTCTCCGCGGCGAAGGGCCACCCCCACCTGCTGCGCGCGGTCGCGCTGCTCGCGGCCGAGCTGCCGCGCCTCACGCTCCTGCTGGTCGGCGACGGCGAGGAGCGCGCCACGCTCGAGGCGCTCGCGCGCGAGCTCGGCGTCGCGCAGCGCGTCCGCTTCCTCGGCTTCCGCTCCGACGTCGCCGGTCTGCTCGCCGCCGCCGACGTCTTCGTCCTCCCCTCGAACTGGGAGGGGCTGCCGGTCGCGCTGCTCGAGGCGATGGCGGCGGGGCTGCCCGCGGTCGCGACGCGCGTCGCGGGCACGGTCGAGGTGATCGGCGACGGCGCCGGCCTGCTCGTCCCGCCGCAGGATCCGCCGGCGCTCGCGGCGGCGCTGCGCCGGCTGCTCACCGACCGCGCGGCGGCGGCGCGCATGGCGGAGCGCGGGCAGGCCGACGTGCGTGCCCACTTCGGGATCGCCGCCGTCTGCGCGCGCTACGTCGAGCTCTATCGGGGCGAGGGGGGCGAGGGGGGCGAGGCGGGCGCGCCGTCCGGCGCCGCGGCGAGCACCGACTCGTAGAGGTCGAGGTGCTCGCGCAGGAAGCGCTCGAGGCCGAACGCCTCGGCCACCCGGCGCCGCGCCGCCGCCGCGAGCCGCTCGCGCAGCGCCGCGTCGTCGAGCAGCCGCGCGAGCGCGGCGGCCGCCGCCGCGACGTCGCCGGAAGGGACCAAGAGTCCGCTCACGCCGTCCTCGACCAACTCGTCGGTCCCGCCGCCGGCGGTCGCGACGACCGGCACGCCGAGCGCCATCGACTCGACCAGGGAATTGGAGATGCCCTCGCGGTGGCGGCGCGCGTCGGTCACCAAGATCGAGACGGTGGCGTTCGCGAGCAGATCCTCGGACGCCTGCACGAAGCCGGGGAAGTGGACGCGCGCGGCGAGGCCGAGCGCCGCGGCGCGCTCCTGGATCGCCGGCTGGCGCGGACCGCGGCCAGCCAGCACGAGGCGCAGGTCGGGGCGCGTCGCGGCGACGCGCGCGAACGCCTCGAGCAGCGTCGCGTGGTCCTTCTTCTCCGTGAACGACGCCGCCATCACGACGAGGCGGTCGCCGGGAGCGCCGGGAAGCGCGCCGCGCGCCTTCGCGCGCCGCTCCGCGCCGATCTCGAAGCGGCCGGCGTCGACGCCGTTGCGGATCACGACGAAGTGCGGATGCATCGTGCGGAAGCGGTCGAAGCCGGCGCGCGAGTTCGCCACCAGCCGGTCGGCGAAGCGCGCGTGGAGGCGCGTGCGCAGCCGGTGCTTCCAGTCGTGGTCGGCGGCGTTGCGGATCGAGCTGAGCACGATCGGGATTCCGCACCATCGCCCGGCGAGGAGCGCGTAGTCGCACGCCAGCGGCTTCCAGGCGTGGATCAGCTCGTAGTGGTTCTTCCTGAGCTCGCGCACGAGCGCGCGCAGCGCATGGGGCCGCAGCCGGCCGTCGCGGCCGAAGCGGACGATCGGGACGCCGAGCCCCTCGATCGCCCACTCGTAGAAGCCGGGGCGCCGCTCGACGATGCCCACGGTGAAATCGTGCCGGCCCGCGCGCGCGAGCCCGCGCACGAGCTCGCAGAACTGCCGCTCGGCACCGCCGTCCTCGAGACGGTCGATCAGAAGGAGCACTCGTCTCTTCGCGGTCATCGCCGTCGCGGTTTCATCGTCCTGTGAAGAAAAGATTACAAGGCCCACCGAAGACTCGCCGACGCCGCGGCTTGCGTTCGCACGACTGGCCGCGAGAATCCTCCGCCCACCGCGCTCGCGAGAGAGACCGCGACCGCGTACGGCGCCTGATCCCCCCGATCGTCGCCCCTACCCTCCGCCGTTCCAACTTTCGGACGACCCATCTCGTGACACGTCGGGCGCAGGCCCTCGGCCTCGGATTCCTGATCGGCGCATTGCTCGCGCTCGCGGAAGGCTACGCGATCATCCGCTCGAGCGAGCTCGGCTTCGTCTCGCCGACGCGCGAGCTGCTCGCGATGGAGCTGCGCTACGGCGCCGCGCTCGCCGTCGTCGCGCTGATCCTGGCGCAGCTCCTGCGCCGGAGAGCGCTCGCCACGGTCGTCGCGGCGACCTTCGGCTTCGGCTGCGCGGTGCTGGCCGGCTGGTGGGTCAACAAGGAGCTGCTCGACGCCTCGCGGTTCTACGAGCCGAGATCGCTCGCCGCGAGCGCCGCCGTCGTCGCCCTCGCCGTCGCGCTCGCCTTCGCCTGCCGCTGGCTCGCGGGCCGCCATGCGCGTGTCGCGACGCTCGCGCTGGCCGCGGCGGTCGTCGTCTCGCCGTGGTTCGCGAAGAGCAGCATCGCGACGACCGCGTCGGCGGGGCCGGCCGACCGCTCGCTGCCCGACGTGACGCTGATCATCATCGACACGCTGCGCGCCGACCAGCTCTCCTGCTACGGCAACCCGCGCAAGACCTCCCCGGTCCTCGACGACCTCGCGGCGCACGGGACGCGCTTCGAGCAGTGCATCTCGCAGGCGCCCTGGACGCGCCCGTCGATGGCGTCGCTCCACACGGGTCTCTTCCCGACGTCGCACGGCTGCAACGACCTGCGCGACGCGCTCTCCAAGGACGCCTGGACGCTCGCCGAGGCGCTGCACGCCGCCGGCTACGTGACCGCCGGCTTCTCCGCCAACAAGAACGTCTCGCCCACCTTCGGTTTCGGGCAGGGCTTCGAGACGTTCTGGAACACGAGCCTGCAGGAACTGGCGCGCTTCACGATGTACGGCCGGCTGCGCCACTTCTTCCTCAAGCGCGTGCTGCACGTGAACGCGGAGGAGGCCCACGACGACGCCGAGCTCGTGACCGACCAGGCGATCGGCTGGCTCGGCTCGGGCCACGACCGGCCCGTCTTCACCTACGTGCACTACCTCGACCCGCACTGGCCCTACGAGCCGCCCGAGTTCCTGCTCGAGGGGACGCCGCCCAAGGTCTACAGCTACGACCCGCTCATGTCGGTGCAGTCGCGCTACCCGTTCGGTTCGCTGCCCGCGATGTCGCCGGAGGGCGTCGCGAGCGGGTTCACCTACTACGACGCCGAGATCCGCTTCTGCGACCGCGCGATCGGCCGCCTCCTCGCGCACCTGAAGAGCATCGGGCAGCTCGACCCCGAGGACCTCGTGATCGTGACCGCCGACCACGGCGAGCAGTTCTACGAGCACGACTCGTGGGGCCACGGCACGTCGATGTTCCACGAGGAGCTGCGCGTCCCGCTGATCATGGCGGGGGGCGGCGTCCTTCCCGGCACGGTGCAGGAGCAGACGGTCCGCCTCTTCGACGTCTACCCGACGATCCTCGACCTGGCGGGCGTGCCGGTCCCGCCGGACATCGCGGCGCTCTCCATGAAGCCGATCCTGGCGGGCGAGGTCGAGGACTCGCCGCGCCCCGCGTTCTCCGAGCGCCTCTCCGGCAGCTGGGAGGGGCGGCTCATCTCGGAGAAGCAGGGCGCGTTCAACTTCGAGACGATGTCGTCGCTGCAGCTCGGCCGGAAGAAGATCATCGAGATGCAGGACGCCGAACGGCCCGGCGAGCTCTTCTACATGACCTTCGACCTCGACCAGAACCCGCAGGAGAAGCTGCGCGTGCGCGTCGCCAAGGAGGGCGAGCTGCTCGACCGCAGCGACCCGGCCTTCACGCCCGACCCGCAGCTGGTGCGGTACCTGAAGCAGATGCAGGAGAAGGCGCGCGCCCACGTCCTCAGCCGCTCGGCGGCCGTCTTCGACGAGGAGACGCGCAAGATCCTGAAGGGCATCGGGTACGTCGAAGGCCGATGAGCGCCGCCTCGTCGAGCAGCACGGGCGGGACACCGACGCATCCCCCCCGCCGGCCGCGCCAGCTCGGGCGCAAGCTGCTGCTCTCGCTCGCGTCCGTGGTCGTCACCTGCCTGCTCGCCGAGGGGGTCGTGCGGCTCGTGCTCGGCCCGCAGCCGAAGTTCCCGCGCCGCGTCGTCGAGGGACCCTTCGGGCTGCGCATCAACGAGCCGCACGCCGTCTACCGCCACGAGTCGGCCGACGTGAGCGTCTGGTTCCGCATCAACTCGAAGGGGCTGCGCGCCGATCGCGAGTACCCCTACGAGAAGCCGGCCGGCACGCAGCGCATCGTCTGCCTCGGCGACTCCTTCACGGCGGGCTACGAGGTCGAACTCGAGGACTGCTTCACGCGCGTGCTCGAGCGCGAGCTGACCGCGCAGGGGCGCGCGGTCGAGGTGCTCGACGCCGGCGTGTCGGGGTTCGGCACCGCCGAGGAGTGCCTCTACCTCGAGCGCGAGCTGATCCGCTACCAGCCCGACGTCGTCGTCGTGAGCTTCTACGGCAACGACCTGATGGACAACGTCCGCAGCGGCCTCTTCAAGCTCGACCACGGCAAGCTCGAGCCGCTGCACGACCGCTACGTCCCGTTCGGGAAGTTCGCGAACTTCCTCAACACGAACTTCCTCTTCAACTGGCTCTCCGAGCGCTCCGACGCCTTCGCGCTGACGAAGGAGGTCACGACGCGGCTCCTGAAGGGCAAGCTCGTCGAGCAGAACCTCGCCGCGATCGACGCGGCGGCGTCCGGCTCCGCGAAGGACCCGGAGAAGGCGCCGGCGGAGGTCGCGCCCCCCGACCCGAAGAAGACGGCGCGGCTCGAGCAGGCGAAGCAGGAGTCCGAGTACGCCAAGGCGCTGACGGTCGCGATCTACGAGCGGCTGCGCGAATTCTGCGTCGGGCACGGCATCGCGCTCGTGATCCAGAGCATCCCGTCGAACCGCGAGAACCCGGTCGCGCTCGTCGACGTCTTCCCGCGTGACCGCTTCGACGTGGCGCGGCCCGGCGTCACCTTCCAGTCGGACAAGGAGCTGCTCGACCCCTTCCTCGAGAAGGAGCTCCTGTACTGGAAGAAATCGACCGGCCACTGGACGCCGTTCAGCCACCGCGTCTGCGGGAAGGCGCTCGCCGAGAGGATCGTGAAGGAAGGGCTGCTCGGGAAGTAGCTCGCGCCGCTTTTCGCGGCGACGTTGCTCACTTCTTGGCGCGCTCCTCGAGGGCGCGGAGGAAGTTGCGCGGGACCTTGTCGCCGCCGTAGACGGGCTCGAGCAGCCGCTCGAGCTGCTGGCCGCCGCCCTTCCCCATCGACTTGATCGCCTTCTTCAAGTTGGAGCGCAGTCGCTCCTTGGCGACGCTCGCGACGGTCGCGAGCTCCTCGTCCTTCTGCCCCTTCATGAGCTTGTCGATCAGGTCGGCCTGCGCGGCGTCGCCCGCCTCGCCCACGCCCCAGACGATGGCGATCTTCACGTCGTGGTCTCTCTCCTTCGGCCAGCGCGACTGCAGCGTCGCGGCGACGTCGGAGTTGCCGGAGAGCAGCGCGCCGAGGCCGACGGCCGCGGCGATGCGGTACGGCTTCTTCGACGAGGCGAGCTCCTCGCAGAGGAGCTTCTTCGCCTCGGGCTTGCCGGCGCCGCACGGGCCGAGCGCGCGCAGCAGGTCCCGCTTCACGTCCTCGTCCTTCTCGGCGGCCCACGCCGCGAGCAGGTCGCCCGCGACCGCGGGGTTGCGCTGCTCCTCGAGCGTGACGACGGCGCAGTCGCGGACGAAGCTCGACTTGTCGGCGAGCAGCAGCGCGATCGCAGGCGCCCACGCCTTCGCCTCGGGCGCTCCGGCCGCGCGGATCACGACGCCCTGGTCGGCCGGCGTCTTCAGCCGCGCCAGGATCTCCTGCAGCGCCGCCTCGCGCTCGGGCGAGGAGTCGGCGAAGAGGTCGCGTGCGGCGCGCTCGCGCTCGTCGTCGCTCTTCGCCCCGACCACCGCCTCGATGATCTTCAGCACGGCCGGCGAGCGCGTCGCCTCGGCCGGAGCGGCCGTCCCGCCGCCCGCGGCGAGCGCGGCGTTCAGGAACTCGAGGAAGCCGTCGCGCTTCATGGCGTAGGCGTGCTTGATCAGGAGCGCGCCGTTCCCGTCGAATGCGGCGAACTGCGGGACCACCTCGCCGCCCGTCGCCGGGTCGAGGAACTTGTCTCTCAGCGCGACCTCCAGCGCAATGTGCTCCGAGCAGAGGATCCCGGGGTAGCGCGCGCAGCTCTTCACGCGCTTGCCGTCGATCTCCTTCTCGACCAGCTCGTGCTGCGAGGGGCTCGCGACGAGCAGGACGAAGCTCGCGAGCCGCCGCATCCCCTCGGCGTCGGCGACGATCCCGTCGACCGTCTTCTGGCAGATCGGCTCGACGTCGCTCAGCAGGAAGACGAGGATCGGCTTCTTCTGCTCGGTCGCGCGCTCGCACGCGCTCTTCCAGTCGTGCTGCCAATCGAGGCGCGCGCCGGCCGGCTTCGTCGCGGGGGCGGGCGCGGGCGCCGGCTTCGCCTGGAACCGCGGGACCGCGAGGCCGAGCAGCGCGGCCGCGACGAGCGACGGGGACATCGCCTTCTTCCTCCCGGACCGACGTCGCGGCGCATCGGGACGGAACGACGCCGACGACGGCCTATCATCTTGTCGGTCGGCCGCGGCCGGCCACAACTCCGAGCCCGCGCTGGCGGCGCACCTCCGCCGAACTTCGGCCGCGGCTCGGGCAGGGGTTCGGGCCGGCGATGGGAAAAGAATCGCGCGACCCGTTCTCCGACCCGGTATCGAGCGTGCATAGGGGCGCGGTGGAGTGCTCGAGCGGGCGCCGGGCCGGGCAGAACGCCCCAGGTCCGGATCGCCGTCGCCGAGGGTGGGGAAGAAGCGTCTCGTCGCGACCTGCGGCGCCCCGCCGACTCTCCTCCCGCCTTAGGATGTCCGCCCCCATTGGATCGACCCCCCCAGGAGCGAGTACGCGTGACGCTGCCGAATGAAACCGTTCGAGGCGAGCCGGGCCTGCGCCGCCGCCGCGTCTTCTTCATCGTCGCTTCGCTGCTCTTCATCGTGGCCGGAGCGACGCTCGGCGTGACGGTGATCGGCCACTCCTTCGCCGACGACGGCAAGGTCAACCACGAGCTGACGCGCTACGGCATCCAGACCTTCCAGGGCGCGTTGATCGTCGCCGGCGTCGCGCTGTTCTTCGCGCGCCACACGCTGGCACGGCTGAGCTCGGGGGGAATGCTCGCGTACTGCGCGGTCTTCTGCTCCGGGATCGGCGCCGGCGTCGGCACCTGGATCAACGTGAAGGAGATGCTGCCTCCGCCGTGGGAGGGCTCCGGACTGACGATGCCGCAGCGGCTCGCGCTGCTCGCCGAGGCGAAGAAGGGCTTCTGGGGTCCGACGGCGGAGCAGGCGAGCCACGACATCCCGAAGGGCGAGGGCCTCGACGCCGCCGAAGGGCACTATCAGTTCGGATACCAGCTCTCGATCGCCGGCAGGTTCATGGAGGCCGCCGTCGAGCTGAAGCGGACCATGGCGATGATCGACAAGCTGCCGGTGCCCTCCGATCCGGTGCTCGCCGCCACGCAGCGCGAATTGTCCAGCCGCGCCGAGAGGGAGCTGAGCGGCGCATACCTGCGCATGGGCGAGACGGCGAACTGCGCCGAACGCCACACTTGCGACTCGTGCATCTTCCCGATCAAGGACCAGGGCGTGCACTCGGTCAAGACCGGTTCGCAGCTCGCGATGGACGTGTTGAAGGACCTCTACGAGAGGGACCCCACCGACGTCACGTCGAAGTGGCTCTACAACGTCGCGGCGATGACGCTCGGGATCCCGCCGGAGCAGCTGCCGGAGAACCTGCGCGCGTCGCCCGACCTGTTCAAGTCGGAGTACCCGCTGCCGCGCTTCATGGACCGCGCCGCCGCGGTCGGCATCAGCGACCACCGGCTCGCCGGCGGCGCGATCCTCGAGGACTTCGACGGCGACGGCGACCTCGACCTCGTCACCTCGTCGGCCAGCCTGACCGACGGCTTGCGTTACTACCGCAACGAGGGCGACGGAACCTTCAAGGACCTCTCGCACGAGGCGGGCTTCGACGGCCTCACGCACGGTCTCAGCATCTCCCAGGGCGACTTCGACAACGACGGGGACCCCGACATCTCGATCGTGCGCGGCGCGTGGATGCGCAACTACGGGACGATCCCGATGTCGCTGCTGCGCAACGACGGCGACGGTCGCTTCACCGACGTGACCGAGCAGGCCGGCCTCTTGACGACGAGCTACTTCCCCGGCCAGGTCGCCGAGTGGGCCGACTACGACAACGACGGCTGGGTCGACCTCTTCATCGGCCACGAGTCGACGCCGGAGCAGAAGAGCCCGTCGTTCCTGTACCACAACAACCAGGACGGCACGTTCACCGACGAGACGCTCGCCGCCGGCATCGACCAGTTCGGATTCGTGAAGGGCGCCGCGTGGGGTGACTTCGACGACGACGGCTGGATCGACCTGTTCATGTCGCGCCGCACGGAGCCGTGCATTCTCTACCGCAACGTCGCCGCGTCCGGCGGCGGCCGGCGCTTCGAGGACGTGACCGCGAAGGCCGGGATCGAGGGCGCGCTCATGTCGTTCGCGGCGTGGTTCTTCGACTTCGACAACGACGGCGACCTCGACCTCTGGTCGTCCACGTACAGCAAGAACCTCCCGATCACGAAGAAGGACCCCTATCGGGAGCCGGTCTCCGAAGTCGGCCCGTTGATGCTGCAGGACGGCCAGGATCTCGGCAACGCCTACTGCCGGCTCTTCCGCAACAACGGCGACGGCACGTTCACCGACGTCGCGAAGGAGATGGGGCTCCACCGCGTCGTGCTGGTGATGGGCTCCAACTTCGGCGACTTCGACAACGACGGCTGGCTCGACCTCTACCTCGGCGACGGCAATCCGAGCTACCGCGCGCTCCTCTCCAACAAGGCGTTCCGCAACGACCACGGGAAGTACTTTCAGGACGTGACGACGGCGACCGGGCTGGGCCATTTGCAGAAGGGCCACGCCATTGCATTCGGAGACGTCGACAACGACGGCGACCAGGACCTCTACGCCGACATGGGCGGCTTCTTTCCCGCGGACACCTTTGCGAACGCCCTCTACGAGAACCCGGGCAACGCGAACCACTGGATCACGATGCGGCTGCACGGCACGCAGACCAACAAGCGCGCGATCGGGACGCGCCTCAAGGTCTCGATCGAGACGCCGTCCGGCCCGCGCGACGTCTACCAGGTGGTCGGCGGCTCGAGCAGCTTCGGCTCGTCGGGCGTGCAGCAGGAGATGGGACTCGGCGACGCGACGCGCATCGTCGCGATCAGCGCCTACTGGCCGGTCAGCCGCACGACGCAGGTCTGGAAGGACGTGCCGCTCGACCGCATCGTCGACCTCACCGAGGGCGACGCGACGCCGCGCGTGAGCGAGACGAAGCCGTTCCACCTGAAGTCGGAGGGCGGCGAGTGCTGCCCGCCCAAGGGGACCGACGGCGTCCGCTGACGCGCGGATGCGCCGGAGTCTCGATTGAAGCTCTTCAAGCAGAAGCACGTCACCGGCCCGGCCAACTGGCTGTTCGACCGGTACTCCGGCGGCGCGCGCCGGCCCGTCTTCTTCGACATCGACCGCACCTACCCGCCGCTGCGCGCGGTGCAGCAGGCCTATCCGGCGATCCGCGCGGAGCTGCTCGCGGTCCTGCCGACGCGCCACGAGATCCCGCGCTACCACGAGCTCGACGAGGCGCAGCGCAAGATCTCGGCGGAGGAGGACCAGAACCGCAGCTGGCGCGTCTTCATGCTCTACGTGATGGGGCTGCGGCCGGAGAAGAACCGCGCGCGCTGCCCGCGGACCTGCGCCGTCCTCGACTCGGTGCCGAACCTCTTCCAGGCCTTCTTCTCGATCCTCGACGCCGGCAAGTCGATCCCGCCCCACCACGCGCCCTACCGCGGCTACCTGCGTTTCCACCTCGGACTCAAGGTCCCGGCCGTCGATCCGCCGACCATCCGCGTGAAGGACCAGCACTACACCTGGAAGGAGGGCGAGGCGGTCCTCTTCGACGACAGCTGGCAGCACGAGGTGACCAACCGGTCGAAGGAGCCGCGCGCCGTGCTGGTGGTCGACGTGATGCGCCCGATGCCGGCGCTGCCGCACGCGGTGAACTCGCTCATCATGAAGCGTTTCCTCGAGAGCTACCGCCGCAAGGTCGGCGAGCGGCTCGACCAGGTGCAGGCGCCGCCGATTCCGCTGTGACCTCACGCCTGCGAAGCTGTCGTTGCTGCGGCGCGTGAAGCCTTGGAGCTGGAGCGGACGTCGAGGGCGCGGGTGAAGAAGGCCGCGGGGAGCAAGGCTTCGTGGCGGATCGGGGTGCCCTCCGCCGCCAAATCCAACTGACAAGAGGCGGCTCCGGCGGACTGCGCGGCCTATGGGACCGTCGATTTCATCTGATTACGTGAAGACGGCCGCGCGAGCCCCTCTCGCCACGAAGCCTTCTCCCCGCGACCTTCTTCGAACGGTCCTCGAACGACGTCCGACGTCGTTGCTGCGCCACGGGCGATGAACCGGATCCGCGACGCCCACCGTGTTCGACGTCGAGCGCTTCAGGGACTCGACCGCGCATCATCGAGTCGAGAGCTGGTCCGTTCGCGTGCCAGGTCGACTGGGTGCCTCGTACGCCAACATCGCTCGTCGCCATCCGATGCCTGACCACCGTGCGTCGTCATTGAAATCGGAGAAGGCGGAGTCGCGCGATCTCAAGTTCATGAGCGAGCCGCGGCACCAAGCGATCGGCATCGAGTCGCGTCCGATCGTGCGTACGCCGTGCATCTCCCGTGGCGCAGCAACGACGTCGGACGTCGTTCGAGGACCGTGCGAAGAGGCCGCGGGGAGCAAGTCTCGTGGCGTCGCGCGACGGTCTCGAGCGGTTGTGAAAGGGCGGAGGGGAAAAAGGTCGAGGGACGGGACACGCTCGCAACAATGAACGTTGACCGGTGGCTCGCTGCGTGAGGCGGTCGACCACCGAACTGCTGCGAGTCGTGCCCGGATGCGCCGAGCGCAGCGAGCCCCCCGTTCATCGTTGGTTTGGGGCGAGCGTGTCCCGTCCATCGAGCCTTTTTCCCCTCCGCCCCTCCACCCGCCCTCGCCCGTCGCGCGTTCAACCACGACCCCTTCTCCCCGCGCCCGCTTCACCCGCGTTCTCGACGTCCGCTCCAGTTCCCTGGCGCGAGTCGCAGCGCGTTGAGAACGACCGCGAGCGAAGAGACCGCCATCGCGAGTCCCGCGTGGGCCGGCTCGGGATCCTTCGCGCCGAAGCGCGCGAAGAGGCCCATGGCCCACGGGATCGCGGCGAGGTTGTAGGCCGCGGCGAGGAAGAGGTTCTGGCGGATCACCCGCAGCGTCGCGACGGCGATCGCGCGCGCCTCCGCCACGTCGGAGAGCCGCTCGCGCAGCAGCACGAGGCGGCCCGCCGCGCGCGCGAGCCCCGTCCCGCCCCCCATCGCGATCCCGACCGTCGCGGTCGCGAGCGCGGCGCCGTCGTTGAACCCGTCGCCGACGAACGCGGTCGGCGTGCCTTCGCGCAGGCGCTCCGCGACGAGCTCGGCCTTCTGCGCCGGCGAGCAGCCGGCGTGCACTTCGTCGATCGAGCAGGCGCGCGCGACGCGCGCGGCCGGGCCGGCGCGGTCGCCCGTCACGAGCGCGACCGCCACGCCCGCCGCGCGCAGCGCCGCGACCGTCGCCGCCGCGTCGGGGCGCGGCGGATCGTCGATCTCGAACAGGCCGACCAGCTCGCCGCCGCGCGCCGCCGCCACCAGCGACCGCTCGCTCTCCGGCAGGGCGCGCGCGTCGGCGACGGCGAACTCGGGCCGGCCGAGCCGCCACTCCTCGCCGTCGACGCGGCCGACCACGCCGCTGCCGGCGCGCTCTTCGAGGTCGGCGAGCTCTGCGGTGCCCGCGCCGACCGCTTCCAGATGGCGCGCGACGGCGACCGCCATAGGGTGGCCCGACTTGCTCGCCAGCGCCCGCACCGCCGCCGCGTCGCGTCCGCGCGGCATCTTGAGCACGGCGACCACGGCCGGCCGCCCGCTCGTCAGCGTCCCGGTCTTGTCGAGGAGGACGGCGCGCACGCGCGCCAGCTCCTCGAGCGCGCTCGCGTCCTTGACCAGGATCCCGGCGCGCAGCGCCCGGCCGCAGCCCGCCAGCACCGCGGTCGGCGTCGCGAGCGCGAGGGCGCACGGGCAGGAGATCACGATCGTCGCCAGCGTGCGCGCCACGACGGTCGCCGCGCCCGCGCCCGAGAGCGCCCCGCCGACCGCCGCGAGCGCCGCGAGCAGCAGCACCGACGGCACGAAGACCGCCGCGACGCGCTCGGCGAGCGTCGCCGCAGGCGACTTCGCGACCAGCGCGTCGCGCACGATCGCCGCCATCTGCCCGAGCCGCGACGACGAGCCGGTCGCGGCGACCGCGACCTCGAGCCGGCCGCCGCCGTTGATCGAGCCGGCGAAGACCTCGGCGCCCGCCGCCTTGGCGACCGGCTCCGACTCGCCGGTCACGCGCGACTCGTCGACGGTCGAGCGGCCGGCGGTCACGACGCCGTCGGCGGCGATCCGCTCGGCCGGCAGGACGATCAGGAGGTCGCCGGCCGCGAGTGCGCGCGCCTCGACCTCGCGCTCGCCGTCGTCGGTCCGCACGCGCGCCCGCTCCGGCAGCACGTCGAGCAGCGCCACGAGCCCGGCCAATGCGCGGCCGCGCACGCGCGCCTCGATCCACTTGCCGGCGCGCAGGAAGGCGACCAGCCAGACGGCCGCGTGGCCGTGGTCCATCTCGGGCGGGATCGCGCCCGCCGCGGCGAGCAGCGCGCTCGCGGCCGCCGCGCCCGCGCCGATCGCAACCAGCAGGTCCATGCCGGCGCGCCGCAGCCTCGCGCTGCCGATCGCGCCCGTCACGAACGAGCGGCCCGGCCCCGCGACCGCCGCGACGGCGAGCAGCGCGCCGGCCCAGCGCGTCGCCGCGGCCGGCGCGCCGGCGCGATGGAGGAGCGCGGAGGCGCCGACCGTGACCAGCGCGAGCGCGAGCGCCGCCGTCAGCCGGAGCGACTCGGAGCGCAGCTGCGCCCGATCGGCGGTCGCGCCGGCCGCGGCGGCCGAGTAGCCCGCGTCGCGCACGGCGGCGGCGAGCGCGTCGACCGGCGCCTTCCCGTCGAGCGTGCGCACCACTGCCAGCCCGGCCGCAAAGCTCACGTCGACGCCGGCCACGCCCGGCACGCGCTTCAGGGCGGCCTCGACGGTGGCCGCGCAGCCGGCGCAGTGCATGCCGCCGATCGAGAGCTCGACCCTCTCCTCCGCGGCGCTCGCCCTGGTCAAGACCGACATAAGGACGCCAACTTAGCCCGGGCGCGCAAGTGCGCCGATGGAGGTCGCACCCCCTCCGCGCGAGAATGACGGACCGTGCGCACGACCTCCGACTCCCGACTCGCCTTCGGGCTCCTCCTGGTGAGCCTGCTCTCGCTCGGCGCCTTCGTCTTCCTCGGCTTCCGTCCGCTCTCGTCGCGCCGGCTGAAGGAGCCGGCGCCGCCGTCGACGCAGGCGCTCGAGCTGGCCGGGACGGAGTTCGTGAACGTGTCCGAAGCGTGGGGGCTCGGACTCGCCCACCACGACGTGAGCGGCAAGGGGGAGCAGGGCGGCGTAGGGTCGATCGCCGACGCGGTCGCGCCGGGCGTCGGCCTGCTCGACCTCGACGACGACGGCGACCTCGACCTCGTCCAGCTGGCCGGGCGCGGCGGCGACACCGGCGTCGCGATCTGGCGCAACGAGTGGAGCGAGAAGCACGTCACCCACTTCGTCGACGTGACCGCCGCCTGCGGCATCCGCTGGACCGGCGCCGCGCAGGGCGTCTGCGCCGGCGACGTCGACGGCGACGGCGACGTCGACCTCTACGTGACTGCGGCGGGGCGCAAGCTGCTGCTCGTCAACCGGCGGAAGGAGAGCGGAACGCTGCGCTTCGACGACCTGACCGAAGAGGCGGGCGTCGCCGGCGAGCTCTGGCACTGGGTCGAGTCGCCCGAGCGCGGCGTCGCGCCGCAGGTCGCCCCCGGCTGCAGCGACCAGGACCACGCCACCGGCCACGAGGTGCCCGAGTTCTCGACCGGCGCGACGTTCGGCGACTTCGACGCCGACGGAGACCTCGACCTCTACGTCGCGAACTACGTGGCGGCGTTCAACGAGCGCTGGAACGACCAGCGCGTCGCCGAACAGGCCGACCGCCCCGAGCCGGCGCAGTACCAGCCGCAGCAGTTCGAGAGCCTGCCCGACCGCCTCTACCGCAACGACACGGCGCCCGGCGGCCCGCCGCGCTTCCGCGACGTGACGCGCGAGGCGGGGGTCGACGACCAGCGCGGGCGCGGGCTCGGCGTCACCTTCATGCTGATCGACCCCGACATCTACCCCGACCTCTACCTCGTGAACGACGCCACGGCGAACGTCTTCCTGCGCAATTCGGCCGGACCTTCGGGGCGCCGCTTCGAGGTCGCGACGTCGGAGTTCGGGCTCTACGACAACCGCTCCGGGATGGGGCTCGCGCGCGGCGACGCCGACGCCGACGGCGACCTCGACCTGCTCACCACGAACTTCCGCCGCAACGGCTCGTCGCTCTTCCTCTACCGCCTCGAGGTCGAGGGCGACGAGGCGGGCCGCGACGTGCGCCAGGTCGCCAAGTTCGAGGAGCGCGGCGCCGCGGCCCGCATCGACCGCGACACCATCCCGCTGGTCGGCTGGGGCTGCGTCTTCCTCGACTACGACGACGACGGCGACGAGGACCTCTTCATCGGGAACGGCGCGACCAGCCCGCGCGAGCAGCAGCCGCAGTGCGCGCCGGAGCGCGCGCTCCTCTTCAAGAACCGCGGCGACGGCGTCTTCGACAACGTCTCCGCCTCGGCGGGCGCCGCCCTGCAGGCGAGCTACGCGGCGCGCGGCGTCGTCGCCGGCGACCTCGACCGCGACGGCGACCTCGACCTCGTGATCGCGCAGAACAACGGGCCGCTGGTCGTGCTCGAGAACCGCCGGCCGCCCGGCCCCCACCACGCGCTGACGGTCGTCCCGTCCTTCGGGAAGCTCCGCGGCGACGCGGTGAACGCGGTGGTCGTGGTCGAGTCGGGCCACCGCCGCATGATCCGCGAGCTGCTCTCGGGCAGCTCCTACCTCTGCCAGGAGCCGTTCGAGGCGCACTTCGGGCTCGGCCGCCTGCCGTTCGCCGACCGCGTGCGCGTCTCGTGGCCGTGGTTCGGCGCGCCCGCGCCGACGATGATGGGCCCCGAGCCGGCGACGCGCGTGAACATCGCGCCGGAGCAGAACTGACGTGGCGGCGGGCGGACGGGCCGGCTTCCTGTCGAGCATCGGCAACAAGATGCTCGCGGTGCTGGTGGCGGTGGCGGTGCTGCCCGCCGTCGCCGTCTCCCTCTACGCGCTGCGCAAGGCGTCCGACGCGCTCGCGGAGCAGGCGCTCACCCTCATGTCGGAGCGCTGCGCCACGGACGCGCGCCGCACGGAGAGCCTGCTCGACTCGATCCGGATCGACCTCGGCAACTCGGTGCAGGAGAACGGCGACCTCGCGCTGCTGATGATGAAGCTCATGCCGCTGCCCTCCGACCGCAACGAGGGGACGCGCGCGACGACGGCGGACGACTGGATCGCGATCCAGACCGGCATGGCGCGCGTCGACCAGCGCTCGCAGAGCGACATCTTCGGCCGCTACCCGAGCTGTGCGAGCGTCTGGGTCGCGTCGCTCGGCTTCGCGTCGAGCCAGCCGACCACGGTCCTGCAGCTCGACCGCGCGGGCGACTCGATCCGCACCCAGCGCGGCCTCGAGCGCGGCAAGGACGAGATCCTCCGCCCGCTCCCGCTCCAGACCGACGCCCTCTCGCAGGCGATCCTGCGCGAATTCGGCAGCGCGCGCAGCGAGCATTCGGAGCGCGACGTCCTGCGCTGGACGGTGGTCGACCGCGACCGCCCCGGCGAGGCGGTCGAGGTCTTCGCGGCGCGCGTGCGCGTGAGCGACCGGCGCTACCCCGAGGACGTCGGCTGGGTCTTCGAGGTCCACTCGTGGCGGGCGATCCTCGAGGATCTGCGCTCCGGCCCCGCCTCCGCCGAGGGCGCCGTCACGTCGCTCTACGACGTGAAGCCGTGGAAGCTCGAGCCGCTCGCGACGTCGCGCGCCGGCGCCTGGGCCGAGATCCCCGAGGAGCTCGACCTGCGCCGCCACGCCTCCGGCGGCGCCGCCAACGCCGCCCTCTTCGAGCGCGGCACCATCGAGGCGCTCGCCTTCGCGCCCTTCACGCCGCGGCGCGAGGACGCCTCCGCGCGCTACGTGCTCGCGATCCAGCGCCCCGCGACCGAGCTGATGGACAACCTGCGGCGCTTCCGCTTCGTCTTCACCTCGATCCTGGCGGCGGCGCTGCTGCTCGCGGCGCTGGTCGGGACCCTGCTCGCGCGCCGGCTCACGAAGCCGCTGCGCGTGCTGCGCGACGGCGCCATGCAGATCGGGCGCGGCGACCTCGCGCAGACGCTCGACGTGCGCACCGGCGACGAGGCGGAGGAGCTCGCGCGCGAGTTCAACGCGATGGCCGCGCAGCTCAAGTCGCTCTACCAGGGCATGGAGACGACCATCGCGGAGCGCACCGAGCAGCTGCAGCGCGCACTCGACGACCTGCGCCGGGCGCACGCGAGCCTCGGCGAGTCGGAGCGGCGCTACTCCGACATCGTCGAGAACGCCTCCGACCTGATCCAGGTGACCGACGCGCAGGGGCGCATCGTCTCGGCCAACCGGCGCGAGACGGCGCTGCTCGGGATCGCGGCCGACGCGATCCAGGGGCGCGACTTCTTCGAGTTCGTGGCGGCCGACGCGCGCGACGCCACGCGACGAGCCTTCGACCACGTGCTCGCCGGCCACGCGCTGCAGGCGTTCGAGTCGGCGCTCGCGATCGGGGCGAACCGCCTCCCCGTCGAGATTTCGGCGACGCCGGTCCTGGACGGCGGCGCGCCGGTCGGCGTGCGGGCGATCCTCCGCGACGTCGCCGACCGCAAGGTGATGGAGGCGCGGCTGATCAAGGCGGAGCGCCTCTCCTCGGTCGGCGCGCTCGCGGCCGGCGTCGCTCACGAGATCAACAACCCGCTCGGCATCATCAACCTCTTCGCGCAGCGGGCGCTCGAGAAGGCGAAGAAGGGCGAGCTCGACGTCGAGAAGATGGAGAAGATCGTCGAGCAGACCCGGCGCGTCGCGGCGATCACGCGCAACCTGCTCGACTTCGCGCGCGCCGCGCCGACGCGCTACGCGCCGGTCGACCTCGCCGAGGTCGTGCGCAACACCTGCTCGCTCGTCGCGGACCGCGCGCGCAACTCGGAGATCGCGATCAAGGAGGAGGTCGCGGCGGAGCTGCCGCGGGTGAACGGCAACAGCCAGCAGATCAGCCAGGTGCTGCTGAACCTGCTCCTGAACGCGATCCAGGCGATCGACCGCAAGGGCACGATCCTCTTGCGCGTGGTCGCGACGACGACCAGCCGCCTGCCGACCGCCGGCCGCGCCGTGCGCGTGTCGGTCGAGGACACCGGGCCGGGCATTCCGCCCGACGCGCTGCCGAAGATGTTCGAGCCCTTCTTCACCACGAAGGCGCCGGGCGAGGGGACGGGACTGGGGCTCTCCGTCTCGTGGGGCATCCTGAAGGAGCACCACGGAGCGATCTTTGCCGGCAACCGCCCCGAGGGAGGGGCTCGCTTCGAGTTCGAACTCCCCGTCGAGGGCGAAACGTCCCAGCCGGCGAAGTCGCAGGCCGGCCGCCTCGAACGCGTCGAGGAATGAAAAGGGAAGACATGCCGCGCATTCTCGTGGTCGACGACGAAGAGGCGATCCGCTCCGGGCTCGCGGAGATCCTGAGGGAGGAGGGGTACGAGGTCGACGAGCGGCCCGACGCCCAGTCCGCGCTGAACGGGATCCGGGACCAGATCTACGACCTCATCTGCACCGACGTGCGCATGCCCGGCATGGACGGCCTCGAGCTCCTGCAGCGCGTCAAGGTGGAGAGCCCCGAGACCGAGGTGATCGTCATCACCGGCTTCGCGAGCCTGCAGTCGGCGGTCGACGCGGTGAAGCGCGGCGCGGAGGACTACCTCGCCAAGCCCTTCGACCTCGACGAGGTGCGGCTCACCGTCAAGCGTGCGCTCGAGAAGAAGGCGCTGCGCGACAAGCAGCAGAAGCTCGAGCGGCGCGTCGCCCACCTCTCGCCCGGCCCCCAGCTGATCGGCAAGGCGCCGATCTTCATGCGCGCGCTGCAGCTGCTCGACCGCGTCGCGCCGACCAACTCGACCGTGCTGATCCTGGGCGAGACGGGGACCGGCAAGGAGCTGATCGCGCGGGAGATCCACCGGCGCAGCCCGCGCGCGGCCGAGCCGTTCATCCCCATCAACTGCGGAGCCCTGCCCGACACGCTGCTCGAGAGCGAGCTGTTCGGCTACGCGAAGGGCGCGTTCACCGGGGCGGACAAGCCGACGCAGGGACTGTTCGAGGCGGCCGACCGCGGCACGCTCTTCCTCGACGAGATCGGCAACATCACGCTCGGCATGCAGTCGCGGCTGCTGCGCGTGCTCGAGACGGGCGAGCTCCTGCGGCTCGGCGAGCGCAAGGTCCGCAAGATCGACGTGCGCATCGTCTCCGCCACCAACGCCGACCTGAAGAAGGCGGTCGAGCGCGGGTCGTTCCGCCAGGACTTCTTCTACCGGCTGAACGTGCTGAGCCTCGAGCTGCCGCCGCTGCGCGAGCGCATGGAGGACCTGCCGGTGCTCGCCGGCCACTTCCTCGACAGCTGCTCGCGCCGCTTCGGGAAGAAGTTCGAGGGCTTCTCCAAGGAGGCGCTCGCGGCGCTCCAGGCCCACCACTGGCCGGGCAACGTGCGCGAGCTCGAGAACGCCATCGAGCACGCGGCCATCCTCTGCGTGACGCCGCAGGTGCTGCCCGAGGACCTGCCGGGCGAGCTCCGGAAGAAGGCGGTCGAGGCGGGTGGCGCGCCGCCGGCGCCGCTCACGCTCGACGACCTCGAGAAGCAGCACATCCTCTCGATCCTGCGCGACTGCGGCGGCCACCGCGGCCGCACCGCCGACGTGCTCGGCATCAACCGGCGCACGCTCTACCGCAAGCTGATCGAATACGGCATGGCGCGCGGCGCTCCCGAAGAGGGCGAGGGGGACGAAACGCCCCGGCCCGAATCGGGCTGATTGGGGCGAATCGACCCCGAGGTGGCGGTTTGGGACGGCTGGTCTCCGCCCCCAGTCCCGATGCGCCCGATTGGCGGTCGGCGAACCCGACGCAAGCCGTTTCCTCGAAACGAGTTGGGCGTTCGGGTTTTCCAGTGGGACAAACGTGCCGCTCGATGGGACACCACGGCACCCGGGTTGCCATCGCGTGGCCGGCTCGGCATCGGCCGGCCGCGACTCGAACCTGGGTACCGGCAAGACTCTGGAACGGGACGCTCGAGAAAACAGGACTGCGCTCGAAAGAGTGCAGCGGACAGGGGTCGCCTGGGCAAGGGCGGCCCCTGATCGTTTTCAGGCCGCTTCCGTTCCTGCGTCGCGCGCTCAGCTCCCGAACGCGAACCGCATCGGCACGACGCAGATCCCGCTCGGGGAGACGGTGAAGCGCGCGCGGTCGAGCTCGGCGTTGAAGCCGACGCTCTCGCCGCCCGGCACCACGGTCCACTTGTCGACGATCGCGCGGCGGACGCGGGCGCCCGGGCCGATCACGACGCCCGCGTGCAGGATCGAGTCCTCGACGACGGCGTGCTCCTCGACGCGCACGCGGTACGAGAGGACGGAGCGCTCGACGCGTCCGCCCGACACGATGGCGCCGGGGCAGACGATCGAGTCGAGCACCTCGGCGCGGCGCGCGTTCGCGTGGCTGCCGAGCACGTCGGCGAAGACGGTCTTGGCCGGCGGCTCGTTGTGCTGCAGCGTGAAGATCGGCCAGTGCTGGTCGTAGAGGTTGAACTGCGGGTCGACGCGGCAGAGGTCGAGGTTCGCCTCGTAGAACGAATCGATCGTCCCGATGTCGCGCCAGTAGGGCTCCTTGCCGGAAGCGGTGCCGTCGGCCGCGTTCTCGTCGATGAAGCGGTGCACGAAGACGCGGTGCGACTGGATCGCGCTCGGGATCACGTCCTTGCCGAAGTCGTGCGTCGAGCCGGCGCGAACGCCGTCGGCGCGCAGGAGCTCGTCGAGCGCCTTCCACTCGAAGAGGTAGATGCCCATCGAGGCGAGCACCCAGCCGGGGCGGTCGGGGATCGGCTTGGGGTCGGCCGGCTTCTCGTCGAAGCCGGCGACGCGTCCGTCCGACGTGGTCGCGATCACGCCGAAGCGGCGCGCCTCCTCGATCGGGACGGGGATCACGCCGACCGTCACGTCGGCGCGGTTGCGGACGTGGTCTTCCAGCATCCGCCCGTAGTCCATCTTGTAGATGTGGTCTCCCGAGAGGATCAGGACGCGCTGCTTCCTCTCCGCCTCGATCGTGTCGAGGTTCTGGTAGACGGCGTCGGCGGTGCCGAGGTACCAGCTCTCCTTGGTCGCGCGCTGCGGCGGCAGCGGCGAGATGAACTGCGCGAGGCGGCGCGGCAGGAAGTTCCACCCGAGCCGCAGGTGGTCCTCGAGCGAGCGCGAGCGGTACTGCGTCAGCACGTAGATGTGGCGCAGCCCCGAGTTGATGCAGTTGCTGAGCGTGAAGTCGATGACCCGGTAGAGGCCGCCGAAGGTGACCGCGGGCTTCGCGCGCTCGGCCGTGAGCGGCATCAGGCGCTCGCCCTGCCCGCCGGCGAGGATCAGCGTCAGCGTGCGCTGCAGCGGTTCGGTGATCAGCATCGCGTCCCCCGTCTCCCGGCTCGCCGATGCTACGCCCGCGGCGCCGCCGCGCGCGCGGCGCGGAACGACGCGACCGCCGCGTCGCTCACGTCGACCGCGCGCAGGTGGCGCGCCGCCTCCTCGGGCGGCGTCGAGTTGATGTAGAAGCCGGTCCCCCACTCGAAGCCGGCCACCGGCGTGAGCCGCGGGTAGACGATGATCTGCCAGTGGAAGTCGTCGCGCAGCGTGTCCCAGAAGCCGCTGCGGCGCGGCAGCGCGTGGAGGTTCGGCTCCGCGTGCAGCACGAAGTTGAAGGGCGGGTCGCCGAGCCCGAGCCGGACGCGCAGCAGCGCGTCCTTCAACGCCCGCGCCAGCGACTCGGCCTCGTGGCGCGAGAGCTCCGCGAAGCTGAAGCGGTGGTCGCGCGGCGCGACCATGAGCTCGAAGGGGAAGCGCGACGCGTAGGGCGCGAAGGTGACGAAGCCGCCTTCGTCCCGCACGATGCGGCTGCCGTCCTGGCGCTCGAACTGGAGCAGGTCGCAGAAGAGGCAGCGCTCCTTGCGCTTGAAGTGCTCGCGGAACGCCTCGAGCTTGCGGCTGATGCGGATCGGGTTGACCGGCGTCGCGATGATCTGGCTGTGCGCGTGGTCGAGCGTCGCGCCCGCCGCCGCCCCGCAGTTCTTGAAGATCAGCACGTACTTGAGCCGCGTGTCGCGGTAGAGGTCGATCAGGCGGTCGCGCCAGCAGGTGACCACGTCGCGGATCTGCGCGACGTCGAGGTCGGCGAGGTCGCGCTCGTGCTCGGGCGACTCCACCACCACCTCGTGCGCCCCCACGCCCCGCATCGTGTCGTAGGGCCCCTCCGCGCGCTGGTTCGCCGGCCCCTCCACGGTGAGCGACGGGAACTGGTTGGCGAAGACGCGCACGCGCCAGCCCGGCCCGTTGGCGTGGCTGCCCGGCTCGCGCAGCGCGAGGATCTCCGGCGGCGTGAGCGATTCGTGCGTCGGACAGAACGGACAGGGGTCGACCGGCTCCATGGCGCGCGGCATCTGGCCGAGCGCGCCGCGCGGCCGTCGCGCGCGCTCCGGCGCGACGATGATCCAGCGCTGGTCGAGCGGATCGCGACGCAGTTCCGACACGGGTTCCCTCCCTGGAGTCCGTCCCTGATCAGAGGCGGCGCAGCCGCGCGAGGAGCCGCCACGGCTCGCCCGCCTTCGGCGCGACGTCCCAGGCAAAGACGAGCGTCGTCCCCTGCAGGCAGGTGTCGACGCCGCCTTCCGAGCGCGACACCGTCCGGATCGGCCGCAGCGCCGCGCGCGCGCGGCGGGAGACGTCGATCCGGTAGCGGCCGCGCTCGTCGGCGAGGGTCACGCCCTCCGCCTCGAACTCGACGTTCTCGCCCGCCGCGACGCGCCGCCCGTCGTCGAGCTCGAAGCGCCTCTCGTCGAGCCCGCTCCCGGGCACCGAGAGGTCGAAGCGCAGCGCCGCGGTGAACGGCGCGACCGCCGCCGCGCGCCCTCCCGCCGCCGCGGCCGGCTCGAGCGCGAGCGTCGCCTCGACCGTGCCGTCCTCCTGGATCTCGAAGGTGCGCTGCACGGCGAGCCGCGCGCCGCCGCCGGCGTCGAGCTCGGCGGCGAGGTCGACGCGCGCGCGATCGGCGACGAGCGGGCGCGCCAGCCGGAACGGCGCCGCCGCGGCGCCGTGCAGGTCGGGGCCGCGCAGCTCCGCGAGGGCGCCGGACAGCGTCCCCTTCGGCGCGAGCTCGAGCGCGAAGCCGCCGCGCGGCCGCGCGTCGTAGCGCAGGAGCTCGTCGATCTCGCCGTCGAGGTGGAACTCGAGGTCGTGGATGCTCTTCGGTGCGGCGTCGCCCTTCGCGCCGCCCTTCGCCGCGCGCAGCGTCGCGTGGTAGGCCTCCTCGCGCCGGCCGATCACGTTCAGGAGGTTGCGGCGGCTCGGCCAGTGGTCGATCGTCTCGGCCATGCCGCCGCGCGCCGGCGCGATCGCGAGCGACCAGCCGCGCCCCTCCAGCGCCACCTCCGGGCTCCCGTCGGCGTCGAGGTCGGCGAGCTCGGAGCGGGGCGAGCCGGCCTGGTCGCCGCGCAGCGCCTCGAGTCGGTCCCTCGACTCGAGGAGCTCGTCGACGATCGCGTCGCGCAGGAACGGCAGGTAGAGCCCGCCGAACACGCCGTGCCAGTAGGCGCAGTTGCACTGTCCGCGGAAGAGGGCGCGCACCGCCGGGTGGAGCTGCGACGGCATGGTCAGCCCGTCGGTGGGCCGCAGCCCCATGCGGCGCGTCAGCTCGCTCGTGCGCACCATGCGCTGCTCGAGGCGGCTCGCCTCGGGGTAGCGCGCCAGGAAGTTCCGCCACGTCGCGCCGTGCACGAAGGGGCGCACGTCGGCGAACTCCTCCCCTTCGAGCTGCTTCACCGCCGCCTCGAGGCGCTGCTGCGCCCGCGGCGGCAGCGCCCAGTGCTCCATCTCGAAGTAGGAGGCGGTCGGGAGGTAGACGCGGCCGGCCGGCGGCAGCGCGCGCGCCGCGGCGGCGACGGTCGTGACCGCGAGCCAGTCGCCTGCGCCCTCCAGGAAGGCGAGGAACTTCTCGAGCCAGCGCTCGCCGTAGACCCACTCCTGGGTGCCCGGCCACAGCCCGAACTTCTCGCCGTCGTCGCCGAAGACGAGGAGCTTGCGGCCGCGCGCGTGCTCGGCCTTCAGGAACGCCTCGATCTCCGCGACCGGCCGGAACGGGATCAGGTAGCGCAGCCGCTTCGCGATCGGGAAGAGCCGGACGACGCTTCCTTCGTCCTCGGTCGCGTACCAGCCGTCGAGCTCGTCGGCGGGCAGCCCCGCCCCCTCGAAATGGGTGTCGTCGACGAGCACGCTCTCGATGCCGGCGAGCGCGAGGTCGTGCGGCAGCTGCGGCTCCCAGACCCGCTCGGTCAGCCAGAGACTCGTCACGTCGGCGCCGAAGAGGTCGTGCAGCCACGCCCGGTGGAGGCGCACCTGGTCGACGCGGTCGAGGCGCGGGATCGCCGGGAGGATCGGCTCGTAGAGGCCCGACGCCTGCAGCTCGACCTGCCCGCGCGCGACCCCCTCGCGCACCAGCAGGACGAGGTCCTTCGCATGTTCGAGCCACCACTCGAGCAGCGGCCCGCTCACGTGCAGCACGTAGGGGAGCTTCGGGTGGGCGTGCAGCGCCTGGAGAAGAGGCCGATACGAAGCGGCGGTCGCCTTCTCGATCACCCAGCCGAAGTTGCCGATCGGCTGGTGGCAATGGACGTCGAGCACGAGCCGCAGCGGCTCGCGCGCACCCGTCCTTGGCTGCTGCTTGCCCTCCTCCATCGCCTCACACATACCAGCGCGCGGCCGTGAACTCTCCGGTGGGCACGCGCACGCGCGCGAGGCGGCCGCCCGGCCAGTGCAGGAGCTCGCCGTCGTGCGTCTCGAGCTCGATGCGGAAGCGCAGCGTCGCGCCCGGCCCCGCCGCCATCTCGTCGAGGTTCACGTCGAAGCGCAGCCAGGGCAGCTTGAGCTCGGGGGCATCGAGGACGCAGTCGAAGCCGCGCGGCCGCGGCGCGAAGAAGTAGACCCGCCCCTTCTCGATGCAATCTCCCTCGCATTCGACCGCGAGATGGAGGCAGCCCGGCTCGAAGCCGTAGAGGAGGCGGCGCGCGACCCGGCGCGCGCGCACCATCGCGCCGCCCGCCGCCGACAGGTCGAACCAGCCGGCCGACTGCCACTCGAAGAGGTCCTCGGCCCGCCCCTGCGGCCGGATCGCCTCGATCGGCTCGCGCATCGGGCGCAGGTCGGTGCGGCGCGCGTCGGGATCGGGAAGCGGCGGCGCATCGCGGCCGGCCGCCCGGAAGACGCGCCGCAGGTGGGCGTGGAAGAGCTCCTCGAACTGCTCGCGGTGCGCCGTGAAGTGGTCGTCGCCGAACCACCAGTACCAGTCGCTCCCCTCGAGCGCGCGCAGGCTCTGCGCGACCGTCTCGTCGAGGTCGTCGAGGGGGCGCCCGGCGAAGAGGCCGCGCGCCTGCGCGAGCAGCCGCCACCCCTCGAGCTTCTCGCGCTGGCCGGCCCAGGTGTCGAGGTTGCCGTCGATCCAGGAGCCGCGCGCGAGCCGGCGCAGCCGCGGCAGCGACTCGCCGCGCTTGCGCGCCTCGTCGCCGCTCCTCTGCAGCGCCTCGCTCATCGTCGCCATCTGCAAGCGGGGATGCGCGGCGATCTCCTGGTAGAGCGCGCGCAGGAAGGGCTCGCCGGCGCCCGCGTAGTTCTCCCACGGGTTCTCGCCGTCGAGGATCACCGCGACGACCGGCTCCTCGAACGGGACCGCCGCGCGCACCTCGTCGAGGCGGCGCAGGAAGTCGCGCACCGCCGCCTCCGCCGGCCACGACGAGTAGGTGAAGCCGATGCGGTCGGAGAGCTCGTGGTCGCGGAAGAAGATCGGGAGCTCGCCGTCGGGGGTCGCGAAGGCGAGGGGACGGAAGAGGTCGTCGCGGCGCACGGAGTCTTCGCCCGCGCGTGACGAGAAGAGCAGCGCCTCGTCCGACGCGATCCAGGAGAGCTTCGCCGCCGCGAACTCGCGCGCCGCCGCTTCGCCGATCGCCCCCTCGGCCGGCCACATGCCGCGCGGCGGCCCGCCGAAGAGCCGCGCGAAGGTCGCGACGCCGCGCCGCACGTGGTCGGCGGCGTCGCCCGCCGGCGCGAAGGTGAAGGGCGCGTCGGCGCCGCCGGCCTGCGGGAACTCGGTCGACTCGAAGCCGCAGACGAGCGGCAGGATCGGGTGCTGATCGGGGGTGGTCGAGAGCTCGACGCGCCCCGCCTCGGCCAGCGCGCGCGCCCGCGGCAGGATCGTCGCGATCTCCTCGTGCTGGATGCGCAGCAGCAGGTCGCGGTCGGCGGTCGTGAAGTCGCGCCCCTTCCTCGCCAGCTCGAGCACCTCCGGCCGGCGCCGCACGCGGAAGCCCGACCACGCCAGATGGAAGAGCACGGCGAGGTCGAGCAGGTCGGCTTCGGAGAGGGGCGACGGGGCGCCCGCCTTCTGCGCGGCGTCGACGCGCTCGGCGAGCTCGCGGTAGCGCGGCAGCGGGGCGATCATGTGCTGGCGGTTGGCGCAGAGCAGGATCGAGACGAGGAAGGCGCGCTCCCCCTCGCGCAGCGGGCCGGGCAGCGCGCGCACCAGCCGCAGCACGCGGTCCTCCTTCGGGGTGCCGAAGTCGGCGATCGCGGCCTCGAGCTGGCGCATCAAGATCGGCGTGAAGTTCAGGGTGACGCGCGCGGCCGGCTGCTCCTCGAGCATCGCGAGCATGTCGGTGTAGCCGCGCACGCCGTGCATGCGGACCCACGGGAGCACGGGCACGCCGTCGTCGGGATGCGCGTAGTCCGGCTGGTGGAAGTGCCAGAGGAAGGCGACGTGCAGGCGCGACGCCATCGCTCACGCTTCTCCCGGCTGCTTGTCGGCGATCTTGTACTTGCGCATCCAGTACCGCACCTGGTCGCGGTTGAGCCCGAGCAGGCGGCCGGCGGCGGTCTTGTTGTGGCGCGCGCGCTCGAGCGACTGCATGAGCAGATCTCGGTGGACGTCGTCGAGGTCGCACCCCTCCTTGGGGAGCAGGAAGGTGGCGGGCCGCGCCGCCGTCCCGCCGCCCGCGCCCGCCTCGCGGATCTCGATCGGGAGGTCGTCGATCGTGAGCGTGTCTCCGTCGGCGAGCAGGATGGCGCGCTCGATCGTGTTCTTGAGCTCGCGGATGTTGCCGGGCCAGCCGTAGCCCGCGAGCGCGCGCGTCGCCTCGGCGTCGAAGCCGCGGATCGGCTTCTTGAACTCCTCGGCGTAGAGCGAAACGAAGTGGTGCACGAGGTCGGGGATGTCCTCGCGACGTTGCACCAGCGGCGGGATCGGGATCGGGATCACGTTCAGGCGGTAGTAGAGGTCGGCGCGGAACGCCCCCTGCTTCACCGCGGCCTTGAGCTCCTTGTTGGTCGCCGCGACGACGCGCACGTCGACCGAGATGTCGCGCGTGCCGCCGAGCCGCCGGAACGTCTTGTCCTCGAGGAAGCGCAGGAGCTTCCCCTGCAGCTGCAGCGGCAGGTCGCCGATCTCGTCCAGGAAGACGGTGCCCGAGTCGGCCAGCTCGAGCAGCCCCTTTTTCGCACTTCGGGCGTCGGTGAAGGCGCCGCGCTCGTGGCCGAAGAGCTCGCTCTCCAGCAGCGTCTCGGGCAGCGCCGTGCAGGTGATGTTGAGGAACGGCGTGTTGGCCGTCTCGCTCTCGAAGTGGATCGCGCGCGCGACCAGCCCCTTGCCGGTCCCCGTCTCGCCGCTGATCAGGATGGTGCGCGCGCCCGACTTGCCGACGCGCTGGACCAGACGCCGGATCTCCTGCGTCTTGGGCGAGGAGCCGACCAGGTTCGCCACGCTGAAGCGCGCGCGGTCGAGCGACTGGTAGCGCGACACCTCGGCGCGCAGCGTGACCGTCTCGATCGCCTTCTCCACGTCGAGCAGGAGCTCGTCGAGGTTGAACGGCTTCTTCACGTAGTCGTAGGCGCCGAGCCGCATCGCCTCGACCGCGTTCTGCACGCTCGCGAAGGCGGTCATGAGGATCACGGCGGGCGCGGGCTTGCGCTCCTTGGCGACCTTCAGGATCTCGAGCCCGTCGGTGTCGGGCAGCTTGAAGTCGAGCAGCAGGAGGTCGAAGTCCTCCTGCCGCATCGCGTCGAACGCGGCGGCGCCGTGCTCCGCCTCGACGACCGAGTAGCCGGCGCGTTCGAGCCGCTCGCGCAGCGTCCATCGGATCAGCTTCTCGTCGTCGATGACGAGGATGCGGCGGTGACGGGCGACGCTGTTCATCCCTTCCTTCGTACCCTCCCCGTTATCGTGCGCCGCGTGAAGAAACCGCCGCGACCCGCCGCGCAGTCCCCGGTCGATCCGCTGAGCCAGGAGCTCCTGGTGCGGATCATGCAGGAAATCTCGCGGGATGCCGTCATCTCCCTCGATCCGGAGGGCCGGATCACGAGCTGGAACCTCGGCGCGCAGGAGCTCCTGGGGTATTCCGCGGCCGAGGTCCTCGGTCGCCACTTCGAGTTCCTGCTCCCCGACGACCTCAAGCAGTCGGGCGAGGTGGAGAAGCTGCTCGAGGCGACCGAGCCCCTGGGATTCCTGCGCGACTACGAGACGCGCCGCGTCACCCAGGACGGGCGCGAGCTCCACGTGCTGCTCACCCGGATGCGGCGCCTCGACCGGCGCGGCCGCCTGCTCGGCTCGACGGCGATCGTGCGCGACATCACGGCGCGCAAGGAGATGCAGGAGGAGCTGGTGCGCGCGCGCACCCTCGCCGCGATCGGCGAGGCGGCCGCCCGCATCGCCCACGAGATCCGCAACCCGCTGACCGGGATCAGCAACGCGCTGTCGATCCTCTCGACCGACCTCGCGCCCGGCCACCGCCACCGGCTCATCTGCGACGAGATGCAGCACGAGATCAAGCGAGTCGACCGCGTCCTCGACGACCTGCTCACCTTCGCGCGCCACCGCCCGCTCTCGCGCCAGCGCACCGACCTCGTACGCATGTGCGAAAAGGTCTTCGCGACTCTCGAGGCTGCCGGCGAGCTCGCCGGGGTCGCGCTGCGCCGCTACCTGCCGCCAGAGGTCGTGGTCGACGTCGACCCGAGCATGATCGAGGACTCGCTGTTCAACCTGGTGCAGAACGCCGCGCACTCACTGGCCGGCCACGCCGAGGCGGAGCTCACCGTCGCCGTGAAGCCCGGCCCGAGCGGCGTCGCCATCACCGTCACCGACAACGGCCCCGGCATCCCGCGCGACGTCCGCCGCAAGATCTTCGACCCCTTCTTCACCACGAAAGCGCACGGCACCGGGCTCGGCCTGCCCATCACCAAGAAGCACATCGAGGCGCACGGCGGCCGCCTGCGCGTCCGCTCCGCCCCCGGGCGGCGCACGACGTTCGAGATCCTGCTCCCGCTCTCGCTGGTGAGCGCGTCGGAGCCGGCGCGCTGAGGGGCAACGCGTCGTCACGGAATCGCGGGCGCGGCATCCTCTTCGGCATGAGCACCGCTCCCGACGATCGCGGCCCGTCCGCCCGCTTCGACGCCGAGGAACTGCTGCGCCATGCGACGTGGCTGCGTGCGCTGGCGCGCGCGCTCGTGCGACCCGACGAAGTCGACGACGTCGTGCAGGAGACGTGGGCGGCCGCGCTCGCCCATCCGCCGGGATCCGCCGCCGCGCTGCGGGTCTGGCTCGACCGCGTCGTCCGCAACGTCGCGCGCCAGTTCGCGCGCACGACCGGACGGCGCGCGCGCCGTGAGCAGGCGGCGGCGCTCCCCGAGTCGCAGCCGGCGACCGCCGACGTCGTCGCGCGCGCCGCGCTGCACCGGGAGTTGGTCGGGCGCGTGCTCGCGCTCGACGATCCGACGCGCACGGTCGTCCTGCTGCGCTTCTTCGACGGGCTGCGCGCGGCGCAGATCGCCGCGCGCGTCGGCGCGAGCGAGGAAGCGGTGCGGCAGCGGCTGAAACGAGGACTCGACCGGATCCGGGAGCAGCTCGACGCCGATCACGGGGGAAAGCGGGAGGACTGGCTCGGGGGGTTCGCGGCGCTGGCGAGCGGCGCGGGCGCGGGGGCTATTGCCATGACGAAGGTGCAGGTCGCCCTCGCAGCGGGGGTGCTCGCGATGGCGGGCGCGGGCTGGATCTGGTGGAGGTCGACACCCGCCGAGCGATCCACGCCGAAGGTCGCCGCGGCTGTCGCGATGCCGCGCGCAAATGATCCGACCGGACTGGCGTCGTCCACGCCGACGAACTCGAACCGCGCGGCGGAGCCGGCGAGCGCGCGTGCCGACGAGCGCGAGGCCACACGTGACACCGTCGTGCCCGAAGCGCTGCCGGTCCACTTCGCCTACGGGGCGCTCGTCGCTGACGACGGCGCGACGATGGAGAAGGTCAGCCTCTCGGTCGGTGCGCTCTCGGCGGACGAGGCGCGGGCGCCGACACGCCAGCAACCCTGGGACTTCTACGGCGAGCGCGGCAGCTACGCGGTCGCCGGCCTCGAACCGGGTCGCTACCGCCTGCACGCCGAACGCGAGGGGTTCGCCACGATCGAACGCGATTTCACGGTCGCGCCGGACGTCGAGGCGCTGCGGCTCGATCTGGTCTTCGCTCGGAAGCTCGTCGTCCCGGTCCGACTGCTCGCGCCCGATGGGCGTCGACTCGCCGATGCGGTGGCCGCGGACGATCCTGACTTCCCGCTGCACCATCTCGCAGTCCTCGCGCTGCCGACGGTGCCGACGGCTCCCCTGCCGCTGACTGATTGTTGCATGGAGGTGCGCGCGACCCTCGCGCGATGGATCGTTCCGGATGGGCGCTTCGCGCGGAACGGCAGCGATGAGATGCCGCTGCCGGAAGGCTTCGACGGCGTCCTGCTCCTCGAACGCGCCGCGCCGTTCCATGCGATCGCGGCGCTGAAGAACGTCGCCGTCGGATCGACCTTCGTCGCGAAGCCCGACGACGCTGGCGGCGGGATCGCGCTCGTCGTCGACCCCGCGGCGATCCGGGCCGCGCTCGCGACGGTGCGTGTCCGCTGCGTGAGCGGCTCCGACGCTCGTCCCGTCTCGGACGTGCCGCTCCGGATGAGCGACAGTCAGAACTGGGGCCGGTTCGAGGCGAAGACGGACGCCGACGGCGTCGCCGTCTTCACGCACGTCGCGCCGGGCATCCTCACCTGCGTTTTCGGTATGTGGGAGTTCGAGGCGCGGGTCGAACCGGCGGGCGTCACCGACCTCGGCACGTTCGACCTCGAGCCGGCGCAGGAAGTGACCGGACGGGTGGTCGACGAACACGGGAAGGTGCTCGACGGTGGAACGTCCTGGATCGACGTCGGGAGGTGGAATCCCGGAATGCCGCTCGACGATCGCTGGAGTTTCTCGAACGATCCCACCGGCGGCATCCGCATCGTCACGCTCGCGCGCAGCCGCTACCTCGTCCACGCCGGCGGGCCCGACACGGCGGAGAACCGCCTGCTCGTCGATCTGACCCGCGGTCCGACCGCGCCGATCGAGGTCCGCGTCGCGCGCGGCACCCAAGTTCATTTCGAGGACCGCGGCACGACTCCACTGCTGCCCACGATCTTCGAGATCACGACGAAGGAGGGGACTCCGGTCTGGTCGCGCTTCGCGATCGGTGATCTGCGCCTGCTCCCGGGCGACTACCGGCTGACGGTGCGACGCGAAGGCGAGGAGCTCGCACGGCTCGACTTCACGGTCGGAGCCGAGCCGACCATCGTCGCGCTGCCGGAGCTTCCGGGGCCGAGTCGGATCACGTCGAAGCGCGGCGGCGACACGACCGGGAACGGAGTGAGCCCGCTCGTATCGCACTTGTCGCGCGATCCGGTCGGCACCGTCGTCTACGGCCGGGTCGTCGGCTCGAGCGCCGCCGAATTGCAGGAGGGATGGATGACGGCGATCGGGACGGACCAGCGCCGGATCGACGACGTCCTCCACGGCGGCTGCTACGCGTTCGCGGGCGTCGCGCCCGGTCGGGCCGAACTCGTCGGGTTCGGTGCGAGCCGCCTCGGCCGAATCGAGTGGATCGAGGTCCCCGATTCGTCACTCCCGTTCCGGCACGACTTCGCGCCTGCACCGCGCCGCGAGATCGCCGTCACGCTCGTCGACGGCGCGACCGGCGATCCATTGAAGCGCTTCGCGACAGATTTCGAACGCATCGACAGCGGCCCACGCCTCGACGTCACGGCGACGGCGGATCCGCTCGAGATCGGCGGAAGCGACGCGGACGTCGAGGCCTCCGGCAACGCGAGGGTAGGCCGTTTCGCGTGGGCTGCGCCTTCGGGCTTCGAGCCCTCGCGCGTCGGGAACGAGTATTCGGAGGGAACGCTCGTGCTCGAATCGGACGGGGAGGCGTTCGCGAGCCTCACGTGCGGCGGTAAGGTCCTCGAGACGGAGCGGATCGGCGCGACGGATGGAGCGATCGAGTTCCGGGTCGATCGCGAGAGGGTCGATGCCGTGCGGGCGACGCTGCGAGTCCGGCTCGTCGACGCGACGACCGGCGCCGCCTTGACGCCGACCGAGTTCCACGTCGTGTCGCTCGGTTGGGTCTTCGGACCGATCCGCGATGCGTCGAAGCCCGTCGACGACGCCGGGACGCGCGAGATCGCCGGCCTGGTTCCGGGCGAGGGCAAGGTGATCATCGAGGTCGCGGAGCACGAACGGATCGAGCGCGTCGTCCGGCTGCTCGCGGGCCTGAACGACCTCGGCACCCTCGAACTGGGCACGACGAAGAAACTTCGCGGGCGCGTCGTCGACGGTGAGGGGAGACCGGTCGCGTGCACGGTCGCCGTCGAGGACGTCGGCCGCGGGACGTCGTGGCAGTCGCGGGGCAACTCGCGCCGTTTCGCCGCCGCCGCGGACGGGACCTTCGAATTCGAAGTCGGGCGCTCGACCTACGAGATCCGCATCGAGGACCCGCAGCGCGCGTCGCACGCCGAGACGCTCGTCACGACCGGCACCGTGCCCGACGAGGTGCGCCTTTTCTCGAGCGAGGGCGTTCCCGTGACGTTCCACGTCGAGGAATCGGGCCGGTCCGCGGACTCGGCGATCGTCGTCGACGAGCGCGGTCGCGTCGTCGCGCGCCGCCGCCTCGGTGAGCTCGCGCCGCGGCTGCGGCTCGACCCCGGCCGCTACGTCGCGCGCGCACTCGCGCGCGACGGCGTAACGTCTCTCGCCTCCGTCGCTTTCGAGGTCCGCGACGCGCCGGTCGAAGCCTTGCTGCGCCGCTGACCCTGCCGCGGCTCGGCTCTCACGGCTGGTCGATCGTCACGACCTGGTCGACCTTCGGGTGCTCGACCACCTGCGCCGTCTTGGTGCCGGGCCAGAAGATCTCGACGCGGTCGACCTCGGTCAGCGCGCCGAGCCCGACGTGCAGCGTGGCGCTCGACTGCGTGAGGTAGCCCTGTGCGTTGGCGAGCTGGCGCGACCAGGTCTTCGACTTCGTGACGACGCGCACGCGCGCGCCGTACGCCGGCGCCTTGGCGCGGTCGCGCAGGCGCAGGCGCAGCGAGTGGCCGCGCGGCGCGTCGTTCTTGAAGAGGAACGGCTCGTGGTTGAAGTTGTTGACCACGAGATCGAGAGCGCCGTCGCCGTCGAAGTCGGCGACCGCCGCCGCGCGCGAGCTCTTCGCCAGCGGCGCGTCCTGGATCTTCGCCCCCTCGATGTTCTCGTGCGCCGGATCGAGCGTGAGGCCGGCCGCCTGCGCGCACTCGGTGAAGACGCCGGCACCGTCGTTCAGGAGGAACGAGTTGGGCCAGTAGAAGAACGGGAAGCCCATCCCGGCCGGGACGTAGACGTCCTCGGAGCCGTCGTCGTCGAAGTCGCCGGCCGCGATCCCCCACGGCCACCACGTTTCGAGGTTCGCCGCCGCCGACCGCTCGTCGAAGGTCCCGTTGCCGCGGTTGTGGAAGAAGGTGTTGCCGAACAGGACGCTCGCGGCGCGCGTGTCGTCGGCGCTCTTCACCACCTTCCAGTGCTCGGGGTAGTCGCCGAGCGGCGTGTCGAACTTGGCGGCCGGCTGGAGGCGATCCTTCTCCGCGGGGGTGACCCACATGTCGGAGTGCATGTCGACGACATAGAGGTCGGGGTACTCGTCGCCGTCGGCGTCGAAGAAGCGCGCCCCCATCCCGCCCCAGCTCGTGCGCCGCAGCGCGACCGCCGTGATGTCCTCGAACTTCCCGTCGCCGCGGTTCCGCAGCAGGTGGTTCGTCCCGAACATGTTCGAGACGTAGAGGTCGGGGTCGCCGTCGAGGTCCATGTCGGCCACGGCCGCGTCGCCGTTCCATTCCGCGGCGTCGATGCCGGCCTCGCGCGTCGCGTCGCGGAACGTCCCGTCGCCCCCGTTGCGGTAGAGGATGCACCCTTCGCCCGGCAGACGCGCGTCGGGCGTCTTGACCACCTCGTTGAAGGGGAGCGCGACCCCCTCGTAGACCCAGTTCGCCTCCTTGCTGATGGTGTCGACGGTGAACTTCCCGACGTTGCAGACGAACAGGTCGAGGTCGCCGTCGAGGTCGTAGTCGAACCAGGTCGCCGCGCTCGAATGGCCGACGTATCCGACGCCGGCCTTCTTCGTGACGTCGGTGAAGACGCCGTGGCCGTCGTTCTGGAACAGGTGGTTCCCGCCGCGGCAGGTCGTGACGTAGAGGTCGACGTCGCCGTCCTGGTCGTAGTCGCCGAACGCCGCGCCGATCTTGATCGCGCGGTCGAGACCGACGCCCGCCTTCGCGGTGACGTCCTCGAACTTCATCCCGCCGCGGTTCAGGTAGAGCGCGGCCGGGCCGAGGAAGTCGAGGAAGTAGACGTCGTCGCGTCCGTCGCCGTCCACGTCGGCGACGAAGACGCCGCTCCCGTGGTCGTAGGGGTTGATGCGGTAGTTGGAGCCGCTCTCGCTGTCGAGGAAGTGGTGGCGGAACGCGATGCCCGACTTCGGGAGCACTTCCGTGAAGTGCGGCACCGGACGCGCCGGCGGCGCCGACTTCGTGGAGGGGCTCGCGGCGGAAGGCGCCTCGGGACTCGTCGATTCGCGCGAGCAGCCGGCGGCGAGCGGCGCCGCGACGACGAGGACGGCGCGGGCCACGGTTCTTGTGAACATCGGATGGACGCTCCGATTCTGGGGGATCGAGGGTGGGTCGCGTTGCGTCAGCGCCGGCGCGCCGGTTTCCCGCGCAGCATCGCTTCGAGACGATCGAGGCCGAGGACGACGTTCTCCATCGGCGGCCCGAAACTGAAGCGCATCCACTGGCGGTAGGGCGACGGCGCGCGGCGCCGCTTGCCGGGGTTCACGTCGAAGAACTCGCCCGGCACCGTGATCACCTTCCGTTCGAGCGCGCGGCGGAAGAAGGTCATCGCGTCGTCGAACGGCGGCTTCAGCTTCGCGAGCGAACCCCAGCAGTAGAAGGTCCCGAGCGGCTCGTTCTTGAAGACGACGCCGAGCTGCTTCAGCCGCTTCAGCATGAAGTTGCGCTTCTTGACGAAGACCTCGCGCAGCGCCGTCGTCTCCTGGTCGGCCTGCTTGGGCTCGAGCGCCGCGAGCGCGGCGCGCTGCGCGATGCGCGACGGCCCGCCGTCGAGCGCGCTCGCGACGCGCGCGATCGTGTCGACCATCGCGCTCGGGCCGACGCACCAGCCGACGCGCCAGCCCGGGTAGCGGAAGCTCTTGGTGAGCCCGTCGACGAGCACGACCGGATCGCTCTCCGGATCGTCGATGAACTCGGCGGCGCTCACCGGTCCGCGCCCCGGCTTGCCGTCGGGCGTGTAGATGAAGTGGCTGTAGAACTCGTCGAGCAGCAGCGTCACCCGCCGCGCGCGCGCCACCTTCACCAGCGCGGCGAGCTCGGCGCCCGCCACCACCTGTCCGGTCGGGTTGCACGGGTTGCTGAGCAGGAACGCGCCGATCCCGTGGTCGTCGACCGTCCGCTCGAAGAGCTGCGGCGTCACGCGGAAGCCGTCCGCCTCGCGCGTGCGCAGCGGGATCGGGTTCACGCGCCCCAGATGCAGCGCGAGCATGTCCTCGTACGCCGTGTAGTCGGGCAGCGGGTAGCCGACGTTCACCGCGCCGAGCGCCGCGACGGCGCGCGACAGCGCCAGCCGCCCGCCCTGCGCGACCGCGACGTTGTCGGCGCTGAACGGCTTGCGCGACTTTCCGTTGCGGGGGCCATTCCGAGCGCCGGCGTTGCGGTAGAGACGGTTGTAGTGGCGCGCGACCGACTCGCGCAGCTCGGACGTGCCTCCGAGCGGACCGTAGGCGTGGTCCTCGGGCGCGATCGCGACGGAGGAGATGCGCTTGGGCGCGCCCGCCATCGGGCCGACCTCGGGCTGTCCCTGCCCGAGGTTGCACCAGTCGGGGTCGCCGTTCCGGAAGCCGAGCTTCATCGCCTCCGCGACCACGAAGATCACGCCCATGTACGGCACGTCGCGCAGCGCGCCGCGCGGCGATCGCAGGTCGACGGTCGATTCGAGCATCCGGCGCAGCTCCCGCGGTTCCGAAGGGCGGGAGAGCATAATCGCCGCGTCGCGACGCCGCCCCCCACCTCCGGACGCCCGCGCATGCAACGACCGAGTCGCTTCGAGCTGTGGATCGGCGGCCAGTGGCGGCCGGCGAAGCAGCACGTCGCGGTCGCGACCCCCTACGACGGCAAGGAGTTCGTCGAGGTGCCGCAGGCCGACGCCGACGAGGTGGCGGCGGCGGTCGCGGCGGCGGCCGCGGCGCGCACGAAGATGGCCGCGCTCCCCGCCTACGAGCGCTACCGCCTCCTCATGGACGCGGCGGCGAAGGTCGCGGCGAGCCACGCCCTCTTCGCCGAGACGATCGCGCTCGAGAGCGGCAAGCCGCTGCGCGAGGCGCGCGCCGAGGTCGACCGGACGCTCCAGACGCTGCAGTTCAGCGCCGAGGAGGCGAAACGCATCCACGGCGAGATGCTGTCGATCGACGCCCATCCGGCCGGAAAGGGACGCACCGGCTTCACGCTGCGCGTGCCGCGCGGCGTCATCGGCTGCATCACGCCCTTCAACTTCCCGCTCAACCTCGTCGCCCACAAGGTCGGGCCGGCGCTCGCGTCGGGGAACACGGTCGTCGTGAAGCCGGCGGAGGAGACGCCCTGCTCGGCCTACCTCCTGGCGCAGGCGCTCGCCGAGGCGGGCGCCCCGGACGGGAGCGTCAACGTCGTCCCGGGGCTCGGCGAGGTCGCGGGCGAGGCGCTCGTCACCCACCGCGACGTCGCGATGGTCTCCTTCACCGGCTCGCGGACGGTGGGCCGGCACATCCGTGCCGTGGCGGGACTGAAGCCCGTCACGCTCGAGCTCGGCGGCAACGCCGCGGTCGTGGTCGACGCCGGCTTCGACTGGAGCGAGTCGCTCGACCGCCTCGTGGTCGGCGGCTTCTCCCACTCGGGCCAGGTCTGCATCCACCTTCAACGCATTTACGTCGCGAAGGGCGAGCGGCGCGGCGGCTACGGCGACCTCGTCGACGCGCTCGCGGCGCGCGCAAAGGCGCTGAAGGTCGGCCACCCGCTCGACGAGGCCGCCGAGGTGACGAGCCTGATCCGCGTGCACGACGTCGAGCGCGTCGGCGCGACCGTGGGCGACGCGCAGGAAAAAGGGGCGACGCTCGCCGCCGGCGGGACGCGCAGCGGGCGCGCGACCTACGCGCCGACCGTCGTCGCCGGACTGCAGCCCGGGATGAAGCTCGCGGAGGACGAAATCTTCGGCCCCGTGGTCGGCGTCGCCGAGGTCGATTCGTTCGACGCCGCGATCGCTGCGGCGAACCGCACCCCCTACGGCCTGCAGGCCGCCGTCTTCACGCGCGACCTCGAGAAGGCGCTGCGCGCGGCCGAGCGGATCGAGGCGGGCGGGATCATGATCAACGACATCCCGACCTTCCGCGTCGACCAGATGCCCTACGGCGGCATGAAGGAGAGCGGGATGGGCCGCGAAGGGCCGCGCTACGCGTGCGAGGAGATGACGGAGCTGAAGACCATCGTCATCCGGCGCGGCTGAGCATGCGGCGCGTCGCCCTGCTCGCGCTGGTCGTCCTGCTGCTCGCGCTGCCGCGCGGCCGCACGCAGCAGACGGAGCGCAGCTTCCAGGACGGCGCGCGCGTCGACGTCCATCGGCAGATGGTCGAGGACAAGTGTCTCCGGCCCGATCCCGCCGACGGCGGCGGGACGATCGTGCTGGTCGCACAGCCCGACCCGCCCGCGGTCGCCGGTACGCAGGGCACCTACGTCCTCGAGTACACGGCCGGCCCGCTCGGCGTCGCGGAGGGCGGCGCGCTCTACTTCCAGGTCTCGCCCTTCTGGTTCTGGGAGACGCCGCAGGTCCGCGACGCGACCAACGGCGGCTCCGAGAACACGCGCGTCGAGACGGCGGAGAGCGGCGTCGCGCTGCGCTGTTCGACGGTCGGCCCGCAGTGCCTGCAGATCGTGGTCGGCGGCGCGCCGCTGCCGGCCGGCGCGAAGGTGAAGATCACCTACGGCGTGCAGCGCACGGCGCCGCCGTTCGGCGCCGCGCGCGTCGACGCCTACGCCGAGGCGGAAGAGTCCTTCTTCCTCTGGGTCGACGGCGACGGCAACGGGACGCGCGCGCTGGTGCGCGACGAGCCGCGCTTCGCCATCCTGCCCGGACCGGCGCGCGACCTCGTCGTGCACGTCCCTTCCGAGGTGGCGGCCGGCGCGGAGTTCGAGGTCGCGCTCGCCTTCCTCGACGGCAACGTCAACGCCGCGACCGACTTCACGGGCGAGGTGGCGCTCACGGGCGACGGGCTCGAGCTGCCCGCGACGGTCGCGTTCGCGGCGGCCGACCGCGGTCGCAAGCGCGTGCGCGCGAAGGCGACCGGCGAGGGCGTGCACCGCATCGTGGCCGCGGCGCACGGCAGCACCCCGGCCGCGCCGAAGTTCGAGCCGCGCGCGAGCAACCCGCTCGTCGTGAACGGCGCGCCGCGCCGCGTCCTCTGGGCCGACCTGCACGGCCACAGCTGCCTCTCCGACGGGACCGGCACGCCCGAGGACTACTACGACTACGCGCGCCACGTCGCGGCGCTCGACGTCGCGGTGCTGACCGACCACGACCACTGGGGCATCCGCAAGCTCGACACGTCGCCCGAGCTCTGGCAGCGCATCCGCAAGGCGGCGGCGGCGGCGAACGAGCCGGGCCGCTTCACGACGCTGCTCGGCTTCGAATGGACGAGCTGGCTCTACGGCCACCGCCACGTCCTCTACTTCGGCGCCGACGCCGCCGACGACGCGAAGCGCGAGGTGATCTCGAGCGTCGACGCGGCGACCGACTCGCCGCAGGGACTGTGGGCGGCGCTGCGCGCGACGAAGGCGCGCGCGCTCACCTTCCCCCACCACCCCGCGGGCGAGCCGGTCCCGATCGACTGGTCGATCGCGCCCGACCCCGAGTTCGAGCCGGTGGTCGAGATCACCAGCGTGCACGGCACGAGCGAGGCGCCCGACGCGCCGCGCCGGATCGAGGGCGCCCGCAAGGGCCACTACGTGCGCGACGCGCTGGCGCGCGGCTACCGGCTCGGCTTCGTCGGATCGGGCGACTCGCACAACGGCCATCCCGGGCTCGTCCACCTCGACGGCCCGTGCGGCGGCCTCGCGGCGATCGTCGCCGAGGACGACACGCGCGCCGCGATCTACGACGCGCTCAAGCGCCGCCTCTGCTGGGCGACCAGCGGCCCGCGCATCGTCCTCTGGTTCCGGCGCGGCGCGACGCGCATGGGCGGCGAGTTCACCGCGGGCGAAAAGGGGGAGCAGGGCGGGAAGTCCGAGGCGCCGCCCTACTCCGCCTTCGCCGTCGGCACCGCGCCGCTCTCCCGCCTCGAGCTCGTGAAGAACGGCGCGATCGTCGCGGCCCGGGAGGGCGACGGCTCGCTGCAGGCGGCGCTCGACTGGAGCGATCCCGCGCCCGCCGCCGGCGACGCGGTCTACCTGCGCGTGCTGCAGTCGGACGGCCACGCCGCCTGGTCGAGCCCGATCTTCGCACGCTGACACTGTGCGACGGACGCGGACTACGGGCGCGACCCCATCACGGCATGGATGCGCTTACCCCACGGAGTTCTCGGCCCGCGGGCGAGGCGCGCGACCGCACGCTCTGGATTCCCCGTGAGCCAGTCGAGGATCGCCTCGGCCTCGAACGGGAGCGCGTGGCCCTCGGTCGTACCGGGTGCGCTGATCTTGTCGCGCGCGGCGTAGAGGACGGCGCGCGCCTCGTCCCAGTCCGCGCGCGCGGGGCTCACGGCGCCGCCGTGCAGGAAGAGTGCGATGCCGAGGTGGACCTGCGCCTCGACGAGCTGCGGGTCGAGGTCGGACGCCTTGCGGAAGTCCTTGATCGCGAAGTCGAGCGGCGGGTTCTTGAAGAGCTTCGCGACCGCCGGGTCGTCGTCGCACGCCGCCATCAGGAAGGCGATGCCGCGCAGGTTGCGCAGGCGCGGCCGGACGCCGATCGCCGGCACCTCCTCGAGCGCGCTCACCCCCTCGATCACCGGGACGTACTCGTGCGCCTCGAGCTGCTGGCGGAAGAGCGACGCGATCAGCTCGAGCGTCGGCGCGTGGTCGGGTTTCGCGGCGAGCGCCGCGCCGAGCGCCTGGAACGCCTTCGCCTCGAGCCCGATCGGGTCGTCCTTGCGCTCCGACGGCGGCAGCGAGCGGTTGGCCTGCGCGTAGAGCAGGTGGGTCCGCGCGTCGAACAGGAGCCAGGCGTGCTTGGCGGCGAGGTCGAGCTCGCGCTGCAAGCGGGCGCGCTCCTTGGCGTCGAGCGTGTTGCGCGTCATGCGGCCGACCACGTCCTCGTGCGCCTCGTAGAGGCGGCGCCGGTTGGAGAGCGCGATCACCGCGTCGGAGACGAAGCGGCGCGCCGCGCGGAACTCGACGTGCGCCTGGTCGGAGGTGTTGATCTCCGTCCCGTCGAAGTGGTCGCGGAAGAACCACTCGTCCCCGACGTAGAGGGAGAGGAAGCTCATCGGGTCGGCGACGCCGAGCTTCTCGAGCAGCGGCTTGCGCCGCGGGTCGGCGAGGCGCTGCGTGAGCTTGGGGACGTCGATCTCGAGGCGGTCGCTGCTCGCGACGAGCGCGAGGATCGGGAAGGCGAAGTCGGGGCGCGCCAGCCAGACCGTCGTGCCGAGGAAGACGTCGCAGAAGGTGCGGCCGACCGTCCCGATCTCGGGCCAGTCGAGCTGGTGGCCCGGCAGCCACTGGCAGAAGATCCCGCCCGGCTTGAGCAGGCGGCGCACCCGCTCGAAGTGCTCGCGCGTGTAGAGGAGCCCCGTCTCCGGCTCCCACGGGAAGTAGAGGTCGCCGACGATCAGGTCGTAGCTCTCGGGCGCGGCGGCGCGCACGAAGGCGCGCGCGTCGGCCGTGTGCAGATGGACCCGCGGATCGTCGACGATCCCGCCGTTCTCCGGCTCGAACCACGGCAGCGCCGAGCGGACCAGCGGCAGGAGCTCGACGGCGTCGATCTCCTCGACGCCGAGGTCGCGCAGCCCCGCGGCCGTGATGCCCGCCCCGACGCCGAGCAGCAGCGCCTTCTTCGGCGCGGGGTGGAGCAGCGCCGGCACCACCGCCTGCATCGTCTCGACGCGCGTCGCGCCGCTCCCGCCGAGCGCCATCTGGTCGTTGACGGCGAGCAGCTTCATGCCGTCCGGCCGCTGCAGCACCGCCACGTTGGCGAGCGCGTCCTCGTTGTAGGCACGCAGCTGCGCGCCGGTGGCGCCGGCCACGCGGCCGTAGAAGAGGAGCGGGCCGTCGAGCACCGTCTGGCCCTGCAGCGGCGTGAGCAGCAGAGCGGCGAGCAGCCCCACCGCCGCGAGGACGAGGGGGATGCGCCGCGCGACCAGGCGGGCGCGGCCGCCGGCGTCGAGCAGCACGAGCGCGAGCACCGGCAGCGCCGCGCAGACGAGCAGCGCGTCGCGCATCTTGAGCGCCGGCAGCAGCAGCGCCGGCGTGACGAGGCCGGCCGCCGCGGCGCCCGCCGTCCACGCGCACGAGAGCCACGCGACGGCGCGGCCGAAGCGGCGCTCGTCGCCGGGGAAGAGCTCGCACGCCGCGGGGAACGGGAGCGCGAGCGCGAAGGCGACCGGGCCGGCGACCAGCAGCGCACCGAGGAATTCGGCGGCGAGCCGACCCTCCCAGCTCAGCGCGCTCACGCCGAAGTGGAGGAACGACGTGTCGTCGGCGAGCGCGCCCGCGCGCAGCCAGACGAGCGCGGCGACCGGCGTCAACGTCGCGAGCAGCAGCCCGATCAGGAGACCGTCCCGCGCGTGTTTCCGTCGGCGCGCGAGCAGGACGCCCGCCTCCGACCCGAGCGCGCCGCCGAGCAGGAAGGCGGCGAGCACGGCGCCGAGGCTGTCGTGGCCGCCGCGGATCAGCTGCGCGAGCCCCCGGAAGAGCAGCACCTCGCTCGCGAGCAGCGCGAAGCCGGTGCAGGCCGACGCGGCGACCAGCGCCCAGGCGCGCAGCGGCGGGAGTCCGTCGGCAGCGTCGTTCGAAGACGGAGCCGGTGCCCGCGCCGACGCCGGCGGCGCGGCCGCGTCCGCCGACCGCGCCAGCAGCGCCGCGACCAGCGCGACGAGGCCGTTCAGCAGCGCCGCGACGCGCCACGTCCCGGTCGTGCCGAGCGACTCGAGGAGCCAGGCGCCGGCGAGGAACGCCCCGAACGCACCGCCGAGCGCGTTCGCGGCCTGCAGCACGCCCGCCGCCGCCGCCCGTCCGACCAGCCCGCGCCGCACTCGAGCAAGCACCGGCAGAGTGCCGCCGAGCGCCCCGACCGGGACGACCAGCACCGCGAAGCCGACCAGCAGGCGCAGCAGCGGCCGCGCGTCGCCCTTCATCTCGGCGCGCGCGAAGGGGTCGGCGAGCGCGTCGAGCCGCGCCAGCGCGAACAGCGCGAGCAGCCCGCCCGCGCACGCGATCGCCTCGAGGATGGCGTAGAGCCGCAACGGCCGGCGCGTCCGGTCGGCGAGCGGGCCGAGCGCGACGGCGCCGAGCGCGAGGCTGGCGAGGAAGGCGCCGCCGATCGCGCCGAGCGAGGCGGCCGTCGAGCCGAACAGGTCGACGAAGGCGCGCACCGCCGCCGTCTCGAGCAGGAGCGCGGCGCCGCCCGACGCGAAGAAGAGGAGGGCGACGGCGACCGCCGGATCGATCGGGAGAGCGCGCGCGGCCGGCGCGGGGGCGGAGGACTCATTCATAGGGGAAGAAGGCGTGCACCTGCGCGCGGTTGAGGATGGCGTAGTTCAGGCTCTTCAGCGACTTCACCTCGGCCGGGAGCTGCTCGTCTTCCTTCTCCTCGAAGCCGCGCAGCAGCGGGTCGAGTGCGACGAAGAACTCGTCGCCCTGGCCCGACTCGAGCGCCTCCCTCCGGATCCGGCCGACCATCTCGAGGCGGCACGGCGCCCGGAAGTGGATCGAAAAGCTCCTGAAGTCGTCCCGCTCCGACTGCGCGAGGCTCTTGCGGAGCGGGTCGCCCGAGAGGTCGAGGTACTCGTGGGCGAGCACGACGTCGGAGAGGCGCAGCGCGTACTGCTTCGTCGTCACGCGGTCGGGCCGGTCGAACTCGAGGATCGTCGCGTCCTCCACCGCGAGCCACGGCCGGCGCACGGAATTGAGGAAGCTCGACAGGCGCAGCTCGCCGGTCCGCACGTTCCCCTTCACGAGGAAGCGCTGCGTCAGGAAGAGATGGTTGACGATCGCGACGTCCATGGTTGGCGACTGCGCCCGGAGGGGAGGCGCCGGGAGTCCCGGGTCGCATCGCTGCGCGAGGAAGCGCGTAACGTCGCGAGGAGGCGCGGGACGAGTCCGGCGAGCCAGAAGGAGCCCGTGACGAGAACGACCCCGCGCGGACCGGCGCGGCGGACGGCCCGCGCGAGCGCCCGCGCGGGGTCGGGCTCGGCGAGCGCCATGATCCCCGACGCGCGCGCGGCCGCCACGATTTCTTCCGGGTCCCGGCTGCGTCCACCGGGAACGGTGGTCGCAACGACCGGGCCGACGACGCCGTGCAGCGCCTGGAGGCAGCGCGCGACCGGTTTGTCGCTCTTCAGGGCGAGCACGACGACCGGCCGGCGCGGCGCACAGTCCCGGGCGATCTCCCGGGCGACGGCCCGCAGCGACCGCGGCGTGTGTGCGCCGTCGCGCACGATCCGGGGATCGTGCGCAACGGTCTCGCAGCGCGCCGGCAATCGCGCGGCGCGCAACGCCGCGGCTGCGCGGAGGTGATCGAGCGCCGGCAGCAGCTTCGGCCTACGGCGCGAGAGCAGGAGCACCGCGGCCGTCGCGAGCGCGGCGTTGGCGACGGAGAAGGGGCCGGCGGCCGGCGCCGGCAGGCGGAGCGCCGTCGGGGCGCCACCCTCCGCGCCCGCGAGCGAGAGCTCGAAGGCGTCGGCGCGCGCGCGTACCTCCATGCCTCGCCCGCGCTCGAGGAGCGGGACGCCGGCGCACCGCGCCGCCGCGCGCAGCACCGTGGCGACCGGCGCCTCCGCGGGCACTCCCGAGAGGCCCCACGTTCCCCTCCGCAGGATCCCCGCCTTCTCGGCCGCGATGGCGCGCAGCGTCCGGCCGAGCACCGCGGTGTGCTCGAGCTCGAGCGCCGTCACGACGGAGACGTCGGCGGCGACGACGTTGGTGGCGTCGAGCCGCCCGCCGATGCCGACCTCGACGACGGCGACGTCGACGCGCGCGCGGCGGAACGCGACGAAGGCGGCGGCCGTGAGCGTCTCGAAGAGCGTCGGCATCTCGATCCCGGCGCGCGCCGCTCGGCGCAGCACCGCCTCGATCCCCGCGCCCATTTCGCCGGCTGCCAGCTCGCGCCCGCCGACCTGGATGCGCTCGGTCCAGCGGTCGACGTGGGGCGAGAGGTACAGCCCGGTCCGGAGCCCGTGCGCGCGCAGGAGCGCCTCGGCGAGCAGGCAGACGCTCCCCTTCCCCTTCGAGCCGGCCACGTGGAGCACCGGGACCCCGCGCAGCGGATCGCCGAGCGCGGCGACGAGGCGGCGCATGCGGCGAAGCGACCAGCCGACCTCGCCGCGATGGAACGCCGCGGAGCGCTCGTAATCGGTGAGCGCGCGCGTCAGCCGTTCCAACGCGCGGTGGTCGCGCGCCGGCGGCGGCAGCTCCTCCAGCCAGTTCGCGCGCGGCATGGGGGGACGTTACTCGACGCGCGAGCCGCACCGCGTCTCGCTATCCTCCCCCGCCCGATGGCCGACCTCTCGTTCGCGACGACGACGCGCGCCGAGTGCCGCCTGCACGTCGGGCGCGGCGAGATCGCGCGCCTCGGTGCGCGCCTCGTCGAGGCCTTTCCCCCGCCCCGCAAGATCGTCGTCGTCACCGACCGCAACGTCGCCCCCTTCTGGCTCGAGCGGGTCGAGTCGATCGTGACCGAGTCGGGCTACGCGAGCCACGCCGTCCTCGTCCCCGCCGGCGAGGAGGCGAAGTCGCTGCGCATCCTGGGCACGCTGTGGGACCGCCTCCTCGCGACCGGCGCCGACCGCGGCACGGTGGTGCTCGCGCTCGGCGGCGGCGTGGTCGGCGACCTCGCCGGATTCGCGGCCGCCACGCTGCTGCGCGGCGTGCCGCTGGTGCAGGTGCCGACGTCGCTCCTGGCGCAGGTCGACGCCGCGATCGGCGGCAAGAACGGCATCGACCGGCCGCTCGGCAAGAACCTGGTCGGGACGTTCCACCAGCCGGCGCGCGTCGTCGTCGACCCCGACCTGCTCGCCACGCTGCCCGAGCGCGAGCTGCGCTCCGGTCTCGCCGAGGTGGTCAAGTACGGCTTCGTGCGCGAGCCGAAGATCCTCGAGCTGTTGCGCAAGGCCGGCGACCTCGAGGGGCTGAAGGCCAAGCCCGAGATCGTCGACGAGCTGGTCGCGCGCTGCGTCCAGATCAAGGTCGAGATCGTCGCGCGCGACGAACGCGAGACGGGCGAGCGGGCGCTGCTCAACTTCGGCCACACGACCGGCCACGCGCTCGAGGCGGCCGACGGCCACGCGACGCTCCTGCACGGCGAAGCGGTCGCGATCGGGATGGTGGCCGCCGCCTTCCTGGCCGTCGACCTCGGCGCGGCGCCGCCGACGCTGCCGGCGGAGGTGACCGAGGTCCTCGAGCGCTTCGGCCTCCCGGTCGCGAGCTCGATCGAGACGAAACGGCTGCTGCCGTTCCTCGGCCGCGACAAGAAGCGCAAGACCGGCAAGTCGCGCTGGGTCGTCGTCGAGTCGGCGGGCAAGGCGGGCCTCGTCGAGGATCCGCCGGCCGCCACCATCGAGCGCGCGCTCGCGGCGATCCACAAGAAGGGCGAGGAGGACGCGCCGGCCGCGTGAGCGTTGCGTCGCAGCTCGGTGTCACCGCGGCGCGCCACCCGCATCTCTTCCGGCATGCATTCGGACGAGCTGCTCGAGCGGGCGCTGCTCGTCGCGCTCGCCGTCCCCGACGAGCGCGACCTTGCGCTGCTCTGGCGGGCGGCGCGCGAGGCGCCGGACCACGCTCCCGCCGAGGTGGCCGGGCTCTCCCCGGGCGCGCGCGCTTGGCTGCGCGCGCTCGAGCGCGAGCGGGCGCCCGCGCGCGAGGTCGAGCGGGCGCAGCGGCTCGGCTTCGAGCTGGTGCCGTGGGGCGACGCGCGCTGGCCCGAGCCGTTCGCCGACCTCGCCGGCCCGCCGCCGCTGCTCTGGCTGCGCGGGCGCGGGCCGTGGCCGCCGCAGCAACCGGTCACGACCGTCGGCGCGCGCTCGTCGACGGCGCGCGGCCGCGCCTTCGCGCGCGAGCTCGGCGCCGGCGTCGCCGAGCGCGGCGGCAGCGTCGTGTCGGGGCTCGCGATCGGCATCGACCAGGCGGCGCACGAAGGCGCGCTCGCGGCCGACGGCGCCTGCTACGCGGTGCTCGCGTGCGGCGCCGACCGCATCTACCCGCCCGGCGCCGCGCCGCTCGCCGCCGGGATCGAGCGACGCGGCCGCATCGTGAGCGAGATGCCGCCCGGCACGCCGCCGCTCAAGTCCCATTTCCCGCGGCGCAACCGGCTGCTCGCGGCGCTCTCGAAGGCGACGCTCGTCGTCGAGGCCGACGTGAAAAGCGGCTCCCTGCTCACGGCCCACCGCGCGCTCGAGCTCGGGCGCGGCGTGCACGCGGTCCCGGGCGCGATCGACGCGCCGACCAGCCGCGGCACCAACCGGCTGATCCGCGACGGCGCCCACCCCCTCCTCGAGGTTGGCGACCTCGACCTCCTGCTGCATTCACCGCGCGGCACCGCGCGGCGCGACGTCCACGACGAGCTGCTCGCTGCCCTCGCCGCCCCGGCGAGCGCCGACACCCTCGCGGACCGGCTCGGCGTCGCCGTCGACCGCCTACTGGTGCGGCTCGTCGAGCTCGAGGCGGACGGCCGGGTCGCGCGGCTCGGCGGAGGGCTCTACGCGCGGGTGCCGTGACGCCGAGCGGAAGGTGGCGGGCGAGCCGATAAGGGGCCGAGGGCGAAGAAGAAGAAGGAGCGGACGTCGAGAACGCGGGTGAAGAAGGCCGCGGGGAGTAAGGCTTCGTGGCGGATCGGGGTGCCCTCGGCCGCACAAATCATCTGGACGGTGGCGGCCTCGGCGGACTGCGCGGCCTATGGGACCGTGGTCCTCATCTGAACGGCGGCCGACGGCCGCTAGAGCCCCTCTCGCCACGAAGCCTTCTCCCCGCGGCCTCTTCGCAACGTTCTCGAACGACGTCCGACATCATTGCTGCGCCTCGGACGATGGACGGCGCGCGCACGACCGGCGGCGAGACGAGTCCGGACGCTTGGGGCCGTTTCACCGACGACGCAAGTGCGACGCGGACCTCGCCGATCCCATCTTCAATACTGACGCACCGTGGACGGGCATCGACTCGTCGTTCCGCGCGATGACGTCGAACATGCTCTGCAAGTCCACGCACTTCAGGATCGACTCGGCCCGCGAATGGCAGCGAGGCCCCATCCAATCGGCGCGGGCTGCGCATTGGCGCTCACGACCTTGTACACGTCCTGCATTTCAGGGTCGGTTCATCGCCCGTGGCGCAGCATTGACGTCAGGACGTCGTGCGAGGACCGTGCGAAGAGGCCGCGGGGAGAAGGTTCACGGCGAGAGGGGCACGAGCGGCCGTCTTCTCCCGATCAGATGCGATCGACGGTCCCATAGGCCGCGAGTCAGCCGGAGCCGCCTCTTCGCAGTTGGTTCTGGCGGCGGAGGGCACCCCGATCCGCCACGAAGCCTTGCTCCCCGTGGCCTCTTCAACCCTGCCCTCGACGTCCGCTCCTCCGCGCTGCTCCTACAGCCACTGGGCGAGGAGGTACCCGCCGCCGCCGAAGACGATCAGGGAGACCAGGATGAAGAAGAGGCCGCGCTGCAGCCCGACGCGCACGATCTCCGACACCCGCTCGCGCCGCAGGCCGTTGTAGACCACGCTGACGATCAGCACGAGCAGTACGAAGAGGCCGACGTGCTCGAAGAGGAGCTCGCTCTTCATGCGTGCGCCGCCACGGGCCTCGGGCGCGCGGTCTCGTAGACGTCGACCATCACGCACAGGTTGAGGAGGCCGGCCACCGTCGAGAAGAGGAGGCCGGCGTCGAGCAGCGGCTGCTCGAAGGCGAGCTCGAGCCCCCTCGTGAGCCACCACGCGACGAGCGTGAAGCCGCCGCAGAACGACTCGCCGAAGAAGTAGAGGTCCATGGTGTCCTGGTCGAGGCGGACGTTGCGCCCCGCCGCGAGCCAGAGCCCGAACGCGTAGGCGAACGCGATCAGCCCGAAGTAGAGCAGCGCCTTGCCGCGCCGGCCGAGCAGCCAGTGGCCGGCGCCCGGGAGGATCCACGTCGCGACGACGCAGAGGAACACGGTGATCGGGCTCAGGGCCGCGTGGGCGGCACGCGTGCCGCCCCGGATCGTGGCGTCACCATCGGCGGTCAAGTCGCGGCGGCTCCCGGGTTGCGTCGCACGGAGGGGCTTTCGAGCGCGCCTCTATACCATCCCGCCCATGGACGCCGTACGGACGCACTCGACCCCGCTGCACGTGCGCTACCACGAGACCGACCAGATGGGCGTCGTGCACCATTCGAACTACGTGAACTACTTCGAGCTCGGGCGCACCGAGTTCATGCGCGCGCACGGCCTCGACTACGCCGAGATGGAGCGGCGCGGCGTGCTGCTCGCCGTCGCCGACGTCGGGCTCACCTACCTGAAGCCGGCGCGCTTCGGGGATCTCCTCACCGTCGAGTCGCGCCTGAGCTCGGTCGAACGCGTGCGCGTCCTCTTCGAATACGAGGTGAAGCGAGCCGACGAGGTGCTCTGCCGCGGCCACACGCTGCTCGCGTGCGTCGGCCGCGACCTGAAGCCGAAGCGCATCCCCGAGGAGGACCGCGCGCGCATGGCGGCGCTCGCGAGCACGCCGCTCGCTGGCAACTGGAGCGGACGTCGAGGGCGGGGGTGAAGAGGGCGCGGGGAGAAGGGGGCGTGGTTGAACGCGCGACGGGCGGGGGCGGGTCGAGAGGGCGGAGGGGAAAAAGGCTCGATGGACGGGACAC
>Ga0137432_1000093_pt1 | contig 66244 bp, 53 predicted proteins | sample EasRivERMZT820_2_FD_102337 | JGI IMG/M metagenome (GOLD analysis project Ga0137432, IMG submission 102337) | Soil microbial communities from meander-bound floodplain in the East River, Colorado, USA - East River MetaG ERMZT820_2 | ecosystem: Environmental > Terrestrial > Soil > Floodplain ... | reverse complement strand
CTCGGCGCTCAAGGCCGCGCGGGTCGTCGATCACTACGAGACGGTGCTGGCCATCGAGATCCTCGCCGCGGCCCAGGCCTTCGAGCTGCGCCGTCCCCTGCGCTCCAGCCCCGCCCTCGAGGCCGTCTGCGCGTCGGTGAGAGCGCGCGTCCCCGCGATGGACCGCGACCGCGTCTTGAGCCCCGACATCCTGGCGATCGCCGGCATGCTGCGCGAGTCCGCCATCCGTAGCGCGGCGGAGTCGCTCCTTGGAGATCTTCTGTGAGCACGTCGCGGACGATCCGCGCCCCGCGGGGCACCGAGCGCACGTGCCGCGGGTGGGCGCAGGAAGCCGCGCTGCGCATGCTGATGAACAATCTCGACCCCGATGTCGCGGAGCGCCCCGAAGACCTGATCGTCTACGGCGGCTCGGGGAAGGCGGCGCGCAACTGGGCCTGTTTCGACGCGATCGTGGCCTCCTTGAAGCGGCTCGGAGACGACGAGACGCTCCTGGTGCAGTCAGGGAAGCCCGTGGGCGTCTTCCGCACCCATCCCGGCGCGCCAAGAGTGCTCCTGTCCAACGCGATGCTGGTCCCCGCATGGGCCACCTGGGATCACTTCAGGGACCTGGAGCAGAAGGGCCTCATCATGTATGGACAGATGACGGCCGGGTCGTGGATCTACATCGGCACGCAGGGGATCCTCCAGGGGACCTACGAGACCTTCGCCTCGGCGGCGCGCCGTCACTTCGGCGGGACTCTCGCCGGAAGGTTCCTGCTCACCGCGGGTCTGGGCGGCATGGGGGGCGCGCAGCCCCTCGCGGGGACGATGAACGGCGCCGCGGTGCTCGCGGTGGAGGTCGACCGCAGCCGGATCGAGCGACGCCTCAAGACGCGCTACTGCGATCGCCTCGAGACCGATCTCGACAGCGCGCTGCGCGCCGTGCAGGAGCACAAGCAGCGCAAGGAGGCCGTCTCCATCGCCCTGCTCGGGAACGCCGCGGACGTTTTCCCGGAGATCGCGCGGCGTGGCGTGGTCCCCGACCTCGTCACGGATCAGACGAGCGCTCACGACAACCTCAACGGGTACGTCCCCAACGGCCTCTCCTACGACGAGGCGCTTGCGCTGCGGACGGGCGACCCGGGCAGTTACGTGGCGCGGGCCATGCAGTCGATGGCCGCGCAGGTGCGGGCGATGCTCCAGTTCAAGACGATGGGCGCCGTGGCGTTCGACTACGGCAACAACATCCGCGGACAGGCGCGCGAGGCCGGCGTGGCGGACGCCTTCGCGATCCCGGGTTTCGTCCCCGAGTTCATCCGACCGTTGTTCTGCGAGGGGAAAGGCCCGTTTCGCTGGGCGGCCCTGTCGGGGGACCCGAAGGACATCCATCGCACCGACGACGCCATCCTCGAGACCTTCCCGGACGACGAGCCGCTGTGCCGCTGGATCCGCATGGCGCGGGAGCGCGTTGCGTTCCAGGGTCTCCCTTCGCGCATCTGCTGGCTCGGCTACGGTGAGCGCGCCCGGTTCGGTGCGATCATCAACGACCTGGTCGCGCGCGGTGAGATCAGCGCGCCCATCGTCATCGGCCGCGACCATCTCGACGCCGGGTCGGTCGCTTCGCCGAATCGGGAGACCGAGGGGATGCGCGACGGAAGCGACGCCATCGCCGACTGGCCGATCCTCAACGCGCTGCTCAACACGGCGGCGGGCGCTTCGTGGGTCTCGGTGCATCACGGCGGCGGCGTGGGCATCGGCCTCTCCATCCACGCGGGGATGGTCGTCGTGGCCGATGGAACACCCGATGCCGGGCGCCGCCTCGCCCGCGTCCTCACCACCGACCCGGGGCTGGGCGTCGTAAGGCACGCGGACGCGGGCTACCCGGAAGCCATCGCGGCCGCGCGCCGCGGCGGCATCATCATCCCGATGCCGGGCGCATCGTGACGCCGCCTCTTTCCGAGATGTCCGGGCCGTCCGAAGCCCGCGCGGCAGGTGGACGCGCGGATCTCGAGGCACGGATCCTCGCGCCCCTGCTCTCCCGCGACGCGGCGACAGCTTCGCTCCCTCGGCTTCTCGTCCAGGCTCCCCGAGGCTACGGCAAGAGCGGCATCCTCGATCGCATCGATTCTCGCCTGCGCGAAGCAGGGCACAGGGTCGTCCGCTGCGACATGGACGCCGCCGGGACCGCGGCCGATCTGGCGCGTGGGTTTCCCGTCGTCGTGGCCGATGCCCTGCTGGGGGCCGACGCGCGCATCGCGGCAGAAACCCACCCGCGCGCCGCGGCGGTTGCGAGCGCCATCGACGCGGCGATCGCCATGCGCCCCATCGAGCCGACGCGTCTGCTCGACCTGACGTTCTCGTTCCCGCAGGCTCTCGCCGAAGACACCGGGCGCCACGTGTTGCTGATCATCGATGCGATCGGCGAGGTCATGCGCGTCACGCACCACGCCGAAACCAGAGAGGCGATCGCCGTCCTGGCGCGCCGTCTCGCGGTCTCGCATCGGCTCGCGCTTCTCGCCAGCCTCTCCCCCGCGTCGCGCGCGGGGGCCTTCGCCGACCTCCTCGCCGCGGAGGCTCTCTCCGCCGGACGCGCGTTGCGCATCCTGGACGTTCCTCCCCTTGCGGAAGCGGACCTCCCGCACGGCATCGAAGCCGGCGTCCGCGCCGGGCTGCTCGCCGTGACGGGGGGGCGTCCGCTCCACGTGGAGCATCTGCTGGCGCGTCTGCGTGCCGGAGCCTCGCTCCAGAAGGCAATCCTCGAGGCAATGACACCCCCCTCGGGGCTCCTCTGGCAGGAATGCCATTTCGACTACCACCACCTCGTGCAGCGCTGCCGCGGCGACGCCGCCGTGCGCAGCGTCCTGATGCTTTTGGCTGCGACCGAGGGGCGCACTCTCACGGAGATCGCCAGGCATCTGCGCATCGCGCCCCCCACGGCGCTCGACTACCTTCGCTGGATGCACGAAGTCGCCCTGATCCGCAGGCGCGACAAGATCTACGTCCTGGCGGATCCCCTCCTGAGGATCTGGATTCTCCTGCGCGCCGTCCCAAGAGGAGAGGGCGATGCGCCGATCCGCGAGGCGATCGTGAGACGCGTCCTCGAGGAGGCTTCCAGGGAGGCAGCAGCGCCCAGAGGCGCCGATGCTGGTGCGCCGGCCGCTCTCACGAGGCGACCGGGCATCGTGGCAGCCGCGCGCGCCGTGCTCCCGCCCGCTCCTGCATTATCCCCAGAGCCGGCCGGCCCGTCCGCCGACTCCACCGACCGGCTGATGGAGATCGACTGAGAGGGCCGGGTGACGCGCGGGATTGAGCGGGCCTATAATTCCCCCTCGTTTCCCGTACACCCATCGAGGAGTCGCATGACGTTCTGTCGCAGCAGGGCTGCAGCCACCATCCTGGCGCTTGCGGGCGCGTTCGGGCTCGCTCAGATGGCCGGGGTCGCACCGGCCGCAGCCAGGCAGGCGCCGCCGACCACCGAGGAGGCCTTGCCTCTCACGGTGGATGACGTCCTCCAGATGCTCCAGTCGAAAGTGCCCGAAGACGAGATCCTCGAGGAGAAGGGATTGGGAGCGATGCCGTTGACGATCGACGACGTCGCCCGTCTCAAGAAGGCCGGGGCCTCGGATCGTCTCATCCGGGCCCTGACTCTCAGGCCCGCAGCCCCCGCGGCTCCCGCAGCATCCCCCGCAGCCCCGGCGGCGCCGGCCACTCCGGAGCAGCAGGTCGCGACCGCCGCACCGCCCGCGGCATCCCCCGCGGCATCCCCCGCGGAGGGGGCCACTCCAGAGCAGCAGGTCGCGACCACCGCGGTCGCCCCGGTCGAGCAGGAGATGGGCCCCGGAAAGCTCCGCCTGGACAAGGTGCTCTATTGGGAGCGCAGCGGGATGCCCTTGGCCGAGATCGCGGCGCGCGTCGATGAGAAGGGGCTCAAGCAGGAGCCCGAGCTGAAGCTGCTTCTCGCTCTGCTGGGGAAGAACAAGTCCCCGGACTTCGTCCGTCTGCTCGCACAGGGGCGCTCCATGCCCCCCGCTCGTCTGGTCCGCATCACCGTGGAGACGGCTGCTCCCGTCGCGCCGTCACCGGCTGGTGCTGCGCCTCAGGCCGCCGCGGCGACGGTGAAACGCAAGGGAATACTCAGCAGCAAGGACATCCTCAAGATGCTGAATCAGAAACAGACCGCCGCCACGGTCACGGGCACCGTCATCGCGAGCGGGATGAAGGAGCCGATCACGACCGCCGATGAGACCGCGCTGCGCGCGGCCGGCGCGGACGATCAGCTCATCAAGGTGATTCACCTCATGGGAGGAAGCGTCGAGCAGGCCGGCGCGAAGGCGGCGGAAGCGAAGCCGCTGCAGCTCGAGGTTCTCCCTCCCGGAGAGCTCCCGCACGTCAGGCGCGACACGATCCTGGTGACATCCGTGCCGGCCGAGGCCGAGGTCTTCATCGCGCCGGCGGGGATGCCGCGCGACGAGATGTTCGCCAGGCACTACATGGTCGGCAGGACGCCGGTCGCCGTCCCCGTCGCGCCCGGCCGCTACAACGTCATCGTGCGCAAGAGGGCGGGCAACTTCGAGCAGGAGATGATCCCGGCGTGGCGCACACTGCACGACAGCGAGGACGCGAGGCTCCTGCTCGACAACGCCGACCTGACGTTCGACCCGAAGGCCTGCTGTCTTCCGGGCGCTCTCGACGACACCGTGCAGCTCAGGCTCCTCGCGCGCGACAGCTCAGGGGTGCCTCTCGGTGACCGCTTCGACGGGTTCGCCCCCTACCTGTTCGACGGTGAGGCGCTGCAGATCCTCAGCATCGAGGGGGGATCGGTGCAGGCGACCTCCAAGCTCTACACGGTGGACAAGGGGTCGCACGAACCGATCATCGTCGCTGCCACGTTCTTTCAGGCCGACGCGGATCCGCTCGACACGAGCCTGCTGGGCGAGGAGTTCGCGACGGCCGCCTTCGATGGCTTCCTGATGGACCCGGCGCTTTCGTTCCTGGAGGATCCGGCCCAGGTGACGAGCCTCGCCGGTGCGCTGCGAATCCAGCCCCAGGAGGCCGCCTCGGCCATCTCCATGCTGCGGCGCACGGGCAAGGGGATCGTCCCGCAGGACGCCTCTCCCGGCAAGCGCCTCGTGATCCTGTCGGTCGATGGCCCGGGGAGCATCCATCTTCACGATGCGACCATCCGCCCGGCGGATCCCTTCGCCGCTCCGGCAGTGGACAAGGCATCCAAGAAGAAGAAAAAGAAGACGCCCCCACCGCCCCCCGAGCCCCCTCCTCTGCCCGAGATGCGCCGTCACGTCATTCCGGGGCTGGGCCAGCCGCGCCTGATCGTGAACAACACCACGGGCACCGACACGGCGCTCATCTTCAGCGACGGGCAGCTCTATTTCGTCCCGGCGAACACCGAGCGCGAATTCGTGCTCGACCCCGGCACCTACGTCGTGCGCCTCGCGGCGCCCGGACACAACGGCCCCGAGCCGCAGGGACAGCTCCACTTCTCCTACCAGGCCCGCTACACGATGACCCTGTAGTCACGCCGACGAGTGGGCGAGGAACCAGTCGAGGATCTCCGGGTAGACTTCGCGCGACGAGCCGTCCGACAGCATCAGGTTCGAGTGCGTGTAGTCGACGGAGTATCCATTCGCGCGGCTGAACCGCACGTAGCGCTTCTTCTCCGCAGGCGCCCTCCGGTAACCCGAGAGCACCGCCTCCTCGTCCATCAGCTTTCTCGCCGCGGAGAGGACCAGCAGCGGAAACACGATGTTGTCCGCCCCTCCCTCGTAGTCGCGCTCCCCGTCGCGCGACCGGAAGCGCCCGCTCTCGATCATGTCGAGCAGGTGCAGGAGGACCCCGGACGAGCCCCACGACACGATGGCGTTCGACAGCAGCCGCATGACGAGCGCGCGGTCGGAGAGCCCGTAGCGACGATCCATCAGCCTGGGGTGCAGCCAGACGATGGGACCCAGAAACGGCAGCACCAGCGCGGGAGGGACGACTGGCACGAAGCGGCCCCAGAACCGCGCCGCCCGCACGTCGATCCCTTCGCGCCGCAGGGGACGGAACGTCGACGGAGCATCGGAGAGCGCGGCCGAGCGGATGGAGCCCGCCATGCCGGGATCGGCGCACGCGGCGTAGAGGATCATCCCCCCCATGCTGTGGCCGTACCAGTGCAGCGTCTCGGCCCCGGTGAGATGTCTCACGGTGCGCATCGCGGCGACGACGTCGCGCTGGATGTAATCGTCGATGGTCCAGCCCGACCATCGCCGCCCACCCGCTCCGGTGCGGCGGCTCCCGCCATGCCCCCTCAGCTCCATGATCCAGACGTCGAAGCCGCCGTCCCTCAGGTACCGCGCGATGCTGCGCGTCGCGTCGAGGTCCACGTTGAAGCGGTTGCTGAGCATCCCGTGGCAGAGAAGGACGGGCTCGCGCCCGGGGGTGAAGGCCGCGGGACGATACCTGTAGAGGGCGATCTCCCAGCCATCGTCGGTGGGGGCGCGGTGCCGTTCATCGGCCGGAGTGGAGAGCCGGTAGCGGCGGCGCAGGACCGTCCAGGCCGTCGCCATGATCAGGATGACCAGGACGAGCGCCGCCAGCAACGACCCGAAGACCACAACCAGGGACATGTTTCCGTTACCCACCGAAACCGCGGTTCCCCTGCTTCACCCGGATCGTATAATCCCGCGCCGGTTCATGGAGGGTGAATCATGATGCATCTCACGCTCGCGCTCTCGCTGGTGACGCTCGCCGCAAACCCCATCCCCCAGCCACCCCCCGTCCCACCGCCGGCGCCCGTGGCCTCCATGGGGGCATCGGAGGTGCAGGTCCTGGCCCGCGAGATCGCGGCCAAGGTCGCCGCGATCCGCGGCCTTCCGTTCAAGCGCGACGTCCCGGTGACCATCGTCGATGACGCCGCGGCGCGGCGTCACTTCGAGGAGCTGACCGACCGCTACTGGCCCAGGGATCAGATGCTGCTGGAGCAGACGGCGCTCAGACAGCTCGGCCTGCTCCCCGGGGACTACGACATCCGCGAAGGCCTCTTCACGGTGATGGAGGAGCAGGCGGCGGGCTACTACGACGCCGAGAAGGACGTCTTCTGCGTCCTGAACGACATGCCGCGAATGAGCGCCCCCATCATCATCGCGCACGAGCTGACCCATGCCCTCGACGACCAGCACTTCGACATCGACGCGATGCTCCGGGCGAACATGGAGGCGTCGGATCGCTCCACGGCGATCGCCTCCATCGTGGAAGGCTCCGGTATCGCGATCATGAGCCGCTTCATGATGCAGGAGATGCTCGCGGGCCGGCTCACCATGGATGTGCTGACGGAGATCCAGGAATCGGAGGCGGGCAAGGGCGCGAAGCTCACCGCCGCGCCGCAGATCCTCCAGAGCAGTCTTCTTGCCCCGTACCTCCTCGGACAGACCTTTCTGCTGCGCGGGAATCTCGTCGAAGGGCTCGCCAAGGGGGTCAATCCCGCCGACATCGACCGCGCGTTCAAAGATCCTCCCCTCTCCACCGAGCAGATCCTCCACCCGGAGAAATACTGGGAGCCCGGCTCCGTGGATGCCCCGCGCCCCGTGGTGCTCGCCGATCTGTCGTCAGCGCTCGGCGAGGGATGGGCTCTTCTCGGCGATGGGGACCTCGGGGAGATGCCGCTCGCCATCATGACCGGGACCCCATCGGTACCCATCGGGTCGGTCGAGTCCGGCTCGCCCGCTTCCTGGACCAACGACGCCGCCGCGGGATGGGACGGCGATCTCTGGCAGCTCTACGCGCGCGGCGACATGCGGGTCACGATCCTGGCGAGCCTGTGGGATTCCGAGGCCGATGCGGCGCAGTTCGCGGAGGCGATCAAGCGCGAGGGGCGCACGGTGCGCGTTTCGGGCGACGTCGTCGTGCTCGTGGCCGGCGATGCGGGTGACGCGGCGGCTGCCCTCGCCGCAGACGCTCTGGAAGCGCTCGCGGCCCGGGCCGCCCCCGCCCCCTGACGGGGGCCGGCGCGACCCGGGCGATTCCTCAGTCTGCGCTTCTCAGAACTGGAACTGGAATTGAACCTGGAGGAGATCCCTGTCGTCGCCGTCGACCCCAAGGAAGTTGTCCACCATCGTCCAGGTTCCCTGGAACTTGGCCTTGTGCTGGTTGACGTAGACGTTCACGCCGAAGAAGGTGCGCTGCTGCTCGGTCTCGTAGTTCGAGGCGTCCTGTGAGTCCCACCCGGCCACCAGCTCGAGGTGGTTGTTCGAGAACGTGTACCCACCTTCAATCGCCATCTGATCGAGATCGGTCTCGCCATCCTCGTAGAGCCCGCCGGTGAAGGTGGGGTCCACCGTTTCGCCCATGATCTTGTTGGCCTGGAGATCGACCGAGACGCCGTGTCCCCGCACGCCGGCGCTGACCTCGTAGCCGGTCGCCTCATCCAGATCGACCGCCTCGGGATCGATGGAGAGCCCGGTGTTCGGATCCGTCAGCGTATTGCGATCGCCGTCGTTGTCCCAGCGGTAGGCTGCGCCGCTGACGGTGAACTTCCAGGTATCGGTGTGGAAATCGGCCTGGTCGTACGGCATCGCGCCGAGGGGATGGAAATCGACGCGCGCGGCGTAGACCCTCCCCTCGTTCCAGTCCGACTCGTCGTTGGCCGGTGAATCGAAGTCCATCCGGTCGGCGTTGGGGTCGTGACGCTCCTGTCCGAATGCGGCGAACCAGCCGAACTTCTCCGATGAGTTCTTCCCTTCGGCCCTCAGGCCGAGCTGGCGATCCGGCGAGCCGAAGTTGTGGTCCCCCACGATCGTGCGCTCGATGAGCTGCTGGCTCCCCGACGACGTCATGAACTCGCGCGAGAAGGGGGTCTTGGAGTTGCCGATCGTTACCTTGACGTACTCCCAGCCGCGGTACTCGACAAAGGCATCCTTGATCTGGCTGTCGTCGCTGTCGAGCGACTCTCCGAAATCGAGCTCGAGCTTGCCGAACCAGTCTTCCGTGACCGTCCCGGCGATGTACGGACGCAACCTCCTGAAGAAGAGATCGTCCGCATGGTCACCGTCCGCGTCCTCCGCCTGAAGGTACTGGATCTGAATCCTCGCGCCGATCTCCAGCTTCGTGGCGTCCTTCTCGTAGACGGTGATGCCAGCCATGGCCCCGGTGACAGGCACCAGCGCCATGATGCAGCCCCCAACCGCACGACGAAGAGTGTGTGCCAACGCGCGCTCCTCCATGACTGTGTCAGGTCCGTTGTTTTCCAGGTGACAAACACGCGCATGGTGTTGGGATCCTGTTACAGACGTATGACGACGGAATTGCACGGTGATGAAATTACATGTGTCAGGAATCCGTCAACGACGCCGCCGCCCGCGTTGCGCGCATGCCGGAGAGCAACGGCGCTCTCTGGTATCCTTCCGCGGCCGGCGGGTCGGCGAGGAGGGACGAGCGAGGTGAGACACCGTTCCATGGTGCGACGGGCCTTCGTCCTGTCCCTCGCCGCCGCCACCTTTCTGCAGGCGGCCCCCCTCTGGGCCCGGGACAAGGTGGATCGCGTCACCCTCCTGAACGGCGATCACCTCATGGGCGAGATCAAGAAGGTGGAACGCGGGGTCCTCATCTACAAGACCGATTCGTTGGACAAGGTCTACATCGAATGGGCGGACGTCGCGCGGCTGACGAGTCCTTTCACCTACCAGGTCGAGACGAGCGACGGGACACGCTATTTCGGAACCCTCGCCGAGCCCTCGTCCGAGGGGCACCTGAAGATCGACTGGGCCGAGACGGTTGTCGGCGAGCTGGCGCTCGCGGACGTCGTCCGGATCGATCCGATCAACAGCACCTTCTGGTCCCGGGTCGACGGCTCGTTCAGCGTCGGGTACAGCTTCACCAAGTCGAGCGACGTCACGCAGCTCAGCTATGCGGCCGACGCGACCTACAGGCAGCGGGAATTCGAGGCCTCTTTGAACGGGTCCGCCATCACCACGGAGCAGGAGACGGGCCGTACCACACGCCAGGACTATTCGGCTGGATATCGCCGCTACTTCGGGCACCGCTGGTTCAGCGCCTATGTTCTGAACGCGCAGACCAACGACGAGCTGGGTCTCGACCTGCGCACCCTGGCCGGCGCCGGCATCGGAAGGGCCCTCATCCAGCAGAACAAGGCGACCCTCTCCCTGCTCGGTGGTCTGGCCTATACCGTGGAGCGGCAGACGGAAGGAATGGAGCGCACCGACACCGAGTTCGTCGGCTCGCTGTCATCAGATATCTTCCGTTTCAACACGCCCAAGCTCGACCTCGACACCACGCTCACCGCCTTCCGCTCCTTCGACACGGGCCGTCTGCGCGGCGAGTTCGACCTGACGCTGCGCTGGGAGATCATCAAGGACTTCTCCTGGAGCCTGACCCTCTACGACAGCTACACCAGCGAGCCGCCGACGGCGGAGGACGAGCGGAACGACTACGGGATCGTGACGTCTTTCGGCTATTCCTTCTGAGGCGAGTGGCGCGGGTCGTCCATCCTGCGATCCGGGATTACTTCGGATCCGCTTTGATGCCGCCGACCGCATCCTTCGCGGCCCGGCTCTCCAGAACCAGGCGATAGGCGATGTAGTACTTGTAGATGTTGCTGACGTAGGTCACCGTTTCGCGGCCGATCTTCTCGGCAACCACGTACTCCACGTTATGAAACCATACGTTGGGATCGAGCCCGCGCTTCGCGGCTTCCTTGCGCAGCTGGGAAATCCGGCCCGCGCCGGCATTGTAGGAAGCGAATGCGAACAGGGCCTTGTCCAGCTCGGTCATGGGCTCTTTGCCGTAGTAGTGATCGATCATCCAACGCATGTACTTGACGCCGGCGTGGATGTTGGCTTCAACCTCGGTGATGTCTCCCACCGCCATGTCCGCACCCGTGGCGGGCATGACCTGCATGACGCCGATCGCACCGACCGCGCTTTTCGCGTCCTGGTTGAGCTGAGACTCCTGATAGCCTTGCGCTCCCATCAGGAGCCAGTCCACGTCGTACCGCTCACCGTACTTCTGGAAGTACTCGACCAGCGCCATGAACTTCGCGCGCTCCTCGGCGGACGCCGCGTTCTTCACGAACTTGACGTTCTTCAGGTACTTCGTGAGGATCTGGTTGCCGATCGAGCTGCCGACCTTGTTACGGGCCGCGAAATCGTCCAGGCTCGCCTTGAGCTGCGGACTCCCCTTGCGAATCGCCCAGGCGATCTCGCCGCCGGTGCGAACCGCGACGTTGTCGTGCACGGTCAGCTTCGGGAAGACCTGCTTCCAGAAGTCCGCCAGATGCTTGTCGACGACGACGAGCGGGACGAGGCCGGCGTTGAGCATTTCGAGGATATCCTCGTCTTCCAGCGTCTCCGGGGCCTCCTTGAGCACCACCGGCGCCTTCTTTTCGGCCGCAAACTTCCCGTTGAGCGCGACGAGGCTCTCGTAGTAGCTCGATGACCTGCGCACGAAGACTTCCTTGCCGGAGAGATCGTCGACACCGGCGACTGTCGGTGACCCCGGGCCCGACACTACGATCTCGCTCACGTTGGTCATTCCGGCTGCACTGAAGTCCACCTGTTCCCGGCTCTGCGGCGTGATCGTGAGACCGGCGGCGGCGATGTCCCCCTTGCCGGCGACGAGCCACGGCAGCAGCTCGTTGCGCCGCACCGGAATGAACACCGCCCGCACCTTCAGATTCTTGTTCTTGAGCTTGTTCTGGGCCGCGAGCATCTTGTTGAGATCTTCTTCGAACAGATGGACGTAGTCAGCGACGGTGCCGCGTTGGACGCCCTTGTCGAGGAAGTAGATGGTCTTGCTGTTGACGGTCAGCACGCGGATGAACCGCCTCTCGATCATCCCGTCCAGATCTCCGGTCCACGGCTTCTGTGCCGCCGTGACATCGATGGTGAGAGTGCCCTCAGTGGGCTTTGGAGGCGCCACCTGGGCACGCGCGAGGTCCTCGGACACCACGCAGAGACAGATGAGCCCCATCACGGCGGCCATGAGGATGGGCATTCTTCTCATGAGCGCGTCACTCTCCTTCTCGACGGGCCTTGGGCGGCTCGGCCGGCGCGGCGCCCTCCGGCTCTTTCGTTTGCACGAACTCGAAGCCGAAGCGTCCCTTGACGCACAGCATCCCTCTGGTGACGCCGCTGTCGTGCGGTGAGCCCACCGTCACGATCCTGTTGTCCTGCACCCGCAGGTCCAGATTGCATCCCACGCCGCAGTAGGGACAGATGGTCGAAGTGACCGTCTGTTTCGTCTCGTCCCACGTGCCGTCGCGCCGCATCTCGTGCTCGGTCGTGAACATGAGCGCGCCGGTGGGGCAGACTCCGATGCAGTTGCCGCAATAGACGCAGGCGGAGTCCGGCAGCGGGGCGTCGAACTCCGTCGCGATGCGCGCGTCGAACCCCCGTCCCGCCACGGCGATGGCGAAGGTGTTCTGCGCGTCGTCGCCGCACGCTTCGACGCACTTGTAGCAGAGCACGCACCGCGCGTAGTCCCGCACGTAGAGGTTGTTGTCGACTTTCACAGGCTGCGCGACGGTGGCGGCTCCCGCCCCGGGATGTTCGTGATGCCCCGCGCGCGCGCGATCGCGCTCCCCCGCCGCATGCGGCCGGGATGCGGCACCGAAGCGCCCGGGACGGACTTCGTACTCCTTCATGGAAGCTTTCATCTCGGGTCCCGAGAGCGAGAGATCGACTGAAGAGTCCAGCATCTCCAGGATCAGCCTGCGGCTGTGACGCACCCGGTCGGTGCCCGTGCGGATGGCCATCCCCTCCTCGGCGCGGCGCGAGCAGGCGGGCACGAGCGTGCGCGAGCCCTCCACCTCCACGACGCAGATGCGGCAGGCGTTCACCGGCGCCAGGGTCTCGAGGTAGCAGAGAGTCGGGACATCGACGCCGGCGTTGCGGCACATGGTCAGGATCGTCGTCCCCGCTGCGGCGCTCTGCGGTACACCGTCGATGATGACGTTGATGGCGGCGGACGCAGATTCTCTCATGGCGAAGGCCTCCGCGCGAAGGGGGAGAGCCGCTGTGCCGAGAGGACCGCGCTGCTGGCCGTCTGCCCCAGGCCGCAGATGGAGGCATCGCGCATGCACTGGCCGACCTCCGACAGGATCTCCGCTTCCTCGTCGGGCCCTCCGCCCCGCGCGATCCTGTGCAGCGACTCCTCCTGCCTCACCGTCCCGACGCGGCATGGCACACACTGGCCGCACGATTCGTCACGGAAGAAGGCCGCGATCCGAAGGACGATATCGCCGAGATCCGCACGATCGTCGAAGACCGCCACCACTCCCGAGCCGAGCGACGCGCCGGCGGCGCGCGTGTCCTCGAAGGTCAGCTTCAGATCCAGCTCCTCCGGGCCGAGGAAGGTACCCGCGGCCCCACCGAGCAGGACGGCCCTGATCGGACGTCCCTCGGGGACCCCGCCTGCGCGATCGATCAGCGCGCGCAGCGTCTCTCCAAAGGGGATCTCGTAGAGCCCGGGCACACGGACGGAGCCGGAGAGACAGAAGAGCCGCGTGCCGGTGGAGGATTTCGTCCCCAGCGCGGCGAAGGGGGCGGCCCCCTCGCGCACGATGTCGAGCACGTTCGCGAGGGTCTCGACGTTGTTCACCAGGGTCGGCGCACCGAACAGGCCGACCTCCGTCGGGAACGGAGGCTTGCTGCGCGGCTCGCCGCGGAATCCCTCGATGGAGTTGAACAGCGCCGTCTCCTCGCCGCAGATGTACGCCCCGCCACCGCGGCGGATCTCCAGGTCGAAGCCCTGGCCGCTCCCGGCGATCCGATCGCCAAGCAACCCGGCCGCGCGCGCCTGATCCGCGGCCGCGCCCAGTCGCGCCGCGGCCTTCGCGTACTCTCCCCGGATGTAGACGAATCCCTGGGCACAGCCCGTCGCTAGTCCTGCGATCGTCATCGCCTCGATGATGGCGAAGGGATCCTCCTCCATCAGGATCCGATCCTTGAAGGTCCCCGGCTCCGATTCGTCGGCGTTGCAGACGAGGTAGTGCGGCCTGGCGGGGGCCGACGCGACGGCCTGCCACTTGCGCCCCGCCGGGAAAGCGGCTCCGCCGCGCCCCAGCAGCCCCGACGCGGTCACCTCCGCGATGACGCCGGCGGGACCAAGAGTCATCGCGCGTTCCAGCGCCTCGTATCCGCCGTGCTTCCGGTAGGAATCGAGACTGTCGGGGCGCGCGAGCCCCATGCGCTTGAGCAGCCGCAGTCCGGCGTCGCGCGGCGCGCCCGCCTGCGGGACCGAGACGATTCCGGATGCATCGCCTGCCGCGGCCGCACTCAGGGACTCCTCGATCGCTGCCTTCGCTTCCACCGGACCGAAGGAGATTTCTTCCGGGCGTTCTCCCGCCGTCTGGATCATCGCGGCGGGGGCTCTCTCGCACAGCCCGAGGCATGGAGAGCGCAGCCACGTTGTCTCCTGTCCATCCCCGGCTTCGCCGGGGCGCCCGAACGTCGCCGCCAGCCGCGCGCAGATCGCTTCGGCCCCCTTGGCACGGCAGGCGAGATCTTCGCAGACGTGGATGACCCGCTTGGCGCGCGGCGTAAGCGAGAGCAGCGCGTAGAAGCTGGCGACGCCGTAGGCCTCCGCCGGTGGAACCCCGAGCTTTCGACAGATGGCGTTGAGCGCGCCCTTGCTCACCCATCCGATACGGCTCTGGACGGCGTTGAGCGCCGGCAGGAGCAGGTGCCGGAGATCCCCGTTCGCGCGCTGGAAGCGGGCGTTCCGAACGGCCGCGTCAATGGCCGCCACCTCATCCGAAGTCGCCACGGCTTTCGGGATGAGATGCAGGTCCATCAGCGCTCCGCGTCCTGCCCGTTCACGGGGCGGCCAGGTCGGCCGGCCGCTGAGGCGGAGACCGAGCGGGATCCGGGTGCGCGGGCCTCCGGCCCGCTCATCGCTCCGACGGGGCTTGACACCGGTGTCTGGTGCTTCTCATCCCGCGGCCTCTCACCGGCGCGCGACCCGATCTTCTCTACTCTAATCGCGGTGGCCTTGAACTCGGCCGTGCCGGACTTGGGGTCCGTCGCGTCGATGGTGAGGATGTTGGTCGCCACGTCATCCGGGAAGTGCAGCGTCATGAAGGCCAGACCGGGGCGCAGCGTGTCATCGCTGCGCACGGGCACCTCGATGGAGCCCCGGCGCGATGTCACCTTCACGACCTCCCCTTCCGACAGCCCGAGATTCTCGAGGTCCTCGGGATGGAGATCGAGCGACTCCCCGCGCCGCAGCGGCGACCGGTACTGATTGGACTGAACGCCGGTATTGAACGAATCGAGACGCCGCCCCGTGGTCAGGCGGATCGGGTATTCGGGGGTGAGGGTGTCCACCGGGGGATCGTGCACCACCACGTTGAACGGAGCGCGCGCCCCCTCGATGGGGTTCTTCCACAGCCTCGCGTGCAGGAAGACCTCTCCGGGATGATTCTCGTCGGGACAGGGCCACTGGATCCCTTTCAACTCCTCCAGCCTGCGGTAGGTCATGCCGTAGTGCCACGGCGATAAGGAGCGCAGCTCGTCCCAGAGCTGCTCGGCGGAAGGCGTTCCCCAGTCGCGCCCGAGCCTGCGGGCCAGAGCGCACAGGATGTCGATGTCGTCGCGTGCCTCTCCGGGCGGGTTCATCGCCTTGCGCACGCGCTGGACTCTGCGCTCGCTGCTGGTGACCGTCCCTTCCGATTCGCACCAGGACGCGGCGGCCGGCAGCACGACGTCCGCCATCTCCGCGGTGCGCGTCATGAGAATGTCCTGCACGACCATGAAGTCGAGCCCTTCCAGAAGATGCCGCGCCCGCGTCTGGTCGGCTTCCGACTGCAACGGGTTCTCGCCGATGATGTAGAGCGCCGTCAGGTCGCCGCGCTCCATCGCCTCGAACATCTGCGAGAGATGCCACCCGCGCTTCGGCGGGATCTGGGTCTTCCACGCCGCCTCGAATTTCTCCCGCCTGCCGGCATCTTCGACCTCCTGTCCGCCGGGAAGCTTGTTGGGAATCGCCCCCATGTCTCCCCCGCCCTGCACGTTGTTCTGGCCGCGCAGCGGATTGAGCCCCGAGCCGTAGCGCCCGACGTGGCCGGTCAGCAGAGCGAGGTTGATGAGGGCGAAAACATTGTCAACGGCGTTGTGATGCTCCGTGATGCCGAGGGTCCAGCAGATCTGCGCCCGTTCCGCGCGCGCGTATTCGTGCGCGAGCTGGCGTATCAGCGCGGCCGGGACCGTCGTCACCTCTTCGGCCTTCTCGAGCGTCCAGGGCCACACCGATTCGCGATATTCGTCGAACCCGCTGGTCGCGCGCGCGATGAACTCCTTGTTGTGCAGCCCCTGCTCGATGATCTCCCGCCCCACGGCGTTCGCCAGCGCGATGTCCGTCCCGACGTCGAGCCCCAGCCACACGTGCGCCCACTGCGCCGAGCTGGTGCGCCGCGGGTCGATGGCAAAGAGCCGCATCCCGCGGTGCACGCCGCGCAGCACGTGATGGAAGTAGATCGGGTGCGTCTCGCGGGCGTTCGATCCCCACAGGATCAGCACGTCCGACGCGCCGACCTCTTCATACGAGCTTGTGGCGCCACCGGCGCCCAGGACCGCCGTCAGACCGACGACGCTGGGCGCGTGTCACGTCCGGTTGCAGCTATCGACGTTGTTGCTGCCGATCACCGCCCGGGCGAACTTCTGCGCGAGGTAATTCACCTCGTTGGTGGCTTTCGAGCAGCTGAACAGGCCGAAGGCCGTCGGGCCGCGGCGTTCCACCGCCTTGCTGAGACCCTGCGCCGCGCGATCGAGCGCCTCGTCCCAGGTCGCGGGGCGCAGCCGTCCCCCGTCCTTCACCATGGGCCTGGTCAGTCGCGAGCCGTGCATGCGTTCCTCCTCACTTCGAAGAGTGCGTCACGACAGCATTGTAGTCGAAAAATGGACCGGGCCCGACAGCTCCGCCGACCGGCACAACGCGATCATGGTCCTCCCGGTGGACAGCCAGGGCGCTTGGTGGTAGAAATAACGTGGGCCAGGCCAATCACATCCGCGCCACTCGAGGGTGAATATCCATGCAACTCCTGCGTTCGCTCACATACGCTGCGCTTCTCGGCTTGGCGCTCATCTCCGCAGAGGCAGGGACGGTCCGGAATCCGAACTTCCACCCGTCCGCGGCCGCCCGGGGTCCGGACGGGCTCGCCGCATCCTCGTCACCAGTCTCGATGGACTGCGTCGACGAGGACGGCTGGGACGATGGCCTTCGCTACGATCTCTCGGGACGGGAGGATTCGGCTCCCAACGGGAGGGCGCATGCAGCGGTCTGGACGGGGAGCCGCATGATCGTCTTTGGCGGGTATGACGGCCACAGGTTCTATGGCCCCGGCAGCCTCTACCATCCGGCCACGGATTCATGGAGCCCGACCTCAAGTGTCAACTCTCCAGGCGGTCGCGAGAATCCGACGGCGATCTGGACCGGCGATTACATGGTCGTGTGGGGCGGAGTCTGGAAAACTCGAATCGACGACGGGGGCGCATACGATCCGTTGACTGACACGTGGCGCCGGTTCTTCTCTCCTCCCTGGCTGGAGGTGGGCTACGGCGACACGGCAGCGGCGCCTGCGGGCCGGATGGTTCTCGTCGGTGGGTGGACGGGTCAGCACGCGCTCTACGATCCGGTCGGCAACTCGTTGACGCCCGTCTCGACGATCGGCGCACCCCTGTATCTGCCCCGCCAGCACGAGGGTGGTTCTGTCTGGACGGGTGAAGAGACTCTCCTGTGGGATTGGGGGCTGACATCGGATGGAGCCGTGCCCCCCACGATGCGCCGGTTGCACAAGCACCGGTACAATCCGGCAACCGACACGTGGTCCTCCATTTCGGAGGTGGGAGCCTCCGACCTGCTCTCGGCCGCTTCGGTCTGGACGGGCCACGAGATGGTCGTGTGGGGAATGCGGCGCGCTGCCGACGGAACACTCGTCACCGACGGGGCGAGGTACGATCCCGACACCGACCACTGGACACCCATGTCGCAGGATGGTGCCCCGTCTCCCCGGGACTACTTCTCGATGATCTTTACGGGGCGCGAAGTGATCGTCTGGGGTGGCCGTCCCCATGGCGGCCAGGTCAGCCTGGCCACGGGGGCCCGTTACGATCCTGTCGCCGATTCCTGGCGTGCCGTGACGACCGATGGCGCCCCTTACCCCATGGCGGGACACACGGCCGTCTGGGCGGATGGCGTCATGCTGCTCTACGGGGGCCACCAACTCGATGACGATTATCAGAGCTTTCTGAGCTACGGAGGCCGTTACTACCCCGCACTGCGGCACGACGAAGACGGCGACGGGTTCACCGCCTGCGAGGGGGACTGTGACGACGCCAACGCCTCCATCGGTCCCGATGGCCTCGACCTTCCCGGCAACTCCTTCGACGAGGACTGTGACGGCGCACGATCATGCGATCCCGAAGCAGGATGGAGGAGCCATGGACAGCTCCATGCCTGCATCGTCCGGGCCTGCAATGAGAAGGCAAGAGCCGGCCTGATCTCCGTGGATGCCTGCCTTGCCGCTGCGGGGGTGCACTCCCGCCAAGTGCGACGCGGACCCTGATTCCCGCGCTGCCGCTAGTTGATGGGAGTGGTTGGGTTCCTGGAGTGATTGGGCTCATTGGTGGACGGCAAGGGGCTCGAACCCTCGACCTCCGCGTTGCGAACGCGGCGCTCTCCCAGCTGAGCTAGCCGCCCACCGAAGGCGGTCATTCTAGGGCATGAGCCTGGACCCGTCCAGAGGACGGTCTGCACGTGGCCTCGCAGGGGAGCGCACACGGCCGCCTGACTCGAGGCGGCCGGCCTCACGTCGTAACGCGCACCTTCGTCTCGGGCTGAAAGACCCAGGCCGCCGCGCCGATGAGGGCAAGCGTGCCGCTGATGATGACGAAGTACGCGAGCGAGAAGCCGATGATCTGCGGCATCGTCACACCGGCCGGCACCAAAAACAGCGCCAGCATCGCCTCCCGCGTGCCGAAGCCCGCCACCGAGATCGGCACGAGCGAGCCGATGCTGACGGCGGACAGCGCGACGGAGAGCGTCCAGAAGCCGACGTTGAGCCCGAGGCTGCGCGCCATCAAGTAGCCTTGCAGGAAAACCACCAGGGCCGCCGCGACCGTCGCCAGGAACGTGAGTCCGCGACGCGGTCGCGCTAGCACCACCAGGCCGTCGATGACCTCACCGATCTCCCCTCCCTTGGCCCCGAGACTCCTGATGGTCCTGTCGGCCACACCGACGATGCGCTCGGCGCCCCTCCTGATCGCGGGGACCGCGCGGGAGCTGCGCGTCTTGTGAAAGACAATCCACGACCCCAGCAATACGGCCACTCCCCCGCCCGCGGCGAGCCAGAGCGCGTGAGGACCCGGGAGAAAGGCGGCCCCCACCGTGGCCACCGCTCCCAGAAGGACCGCGTCCGCCAGCCGGTCGGCGATGACCGAGGACGCCGCGCGCCCCAGCCCCACGTGGCAGTCGCGCTGCACGGCCACCGCCTTGCTGAAATCGCCGAGACGCCCCGGCGTCCACGCGCCCAGCGCCGAGGCGATCGCGTAGTAGCGCGCCGCAGGGGCGAACGCGTAGTGGATGCCCTGGTAACTCATCAGGCGCCGCCAGCGCAATGTCTTCACCAGGATCACGACGATGCTGAGCAGCGCGGAGATTGCGATCGGCAAAGGCCGTCCCTTACGCCAGATCTCCTTGACCTGGGTCAGGTCCGTGAAATAGAGCAGCCCCAGGAACACCGCGGGGCCCACGAACCGGTACAGGATGCCCCCCAGGCGTCTCATCCTTCACCCTCGTTCGGGCTTCTGCGCCAGCGCCATGAGATGGAACGATGCGACGCGCACGCCGGGAATCCGGGACAATGCGCGATCGGCGTGCGTCAGCATCCGCGTCAGGGGGACCTTCCCCGGGAGCCAGAGGATAATCGGCAGCACGTCGGGGAATCCGCACAGGAGGTAGGACAAGAAGCCGAATCTCTTGAACGCCAGGGGGCGGAACCCGGCGTCGCGCAGCAGCTTTTCGACCTCCTTCCGGCGGAAGGCACGATCGTCCTCGTCGAACTTCGACGAGAAGTGGTAGAGGAGCGCGCGCGCCCATCGCACGGGGAGGAAGTCATCCGACGGCTCGGTGAGCACCAGCAGCCCCGAGGGGGCCAGAACGCGCCACGCCTCAGAGAACGCCCGCTCCTTCGACGGCGCATGGTGCAGCGAGCCGCGGCAGACGACGGTGCGGAAGAAGCCGTCCGGGAAGGGGAGGTTGCCGATGTCGCCTTCCCGCAAATCGACCTGCGGCGCGCGCTGCATCGCCTGGGCCAGCATGTCCGGGCTGAGATCGACGGCATGCACCGAATCGCACCGCGCCATGAGATCCTGAAGGAGGATTCCCGTCCCGCAGCCGTTGTCCAGCGCCGGCGCGGGAATGCGCTCCGGCAGGAGCGCGAGCAGCTCCTGATTCCAGAAAGCCTGGAAGACGCGCGCGAACTCGGGACCGTAGCGCAGGCGATAGCCGGCGGCCACGTGCCGGTGCAATGCGACCTCACGCTCCCTGTGCCGCGCGGCGGCCTCGGCAGGGCTCGGCGGGGGTCCCTCGCCTGTCACGACCCGCCGCCGTAGAGACGCTTGGTGATCAGGTCGGCCAGCACCCCGATGGCGAGGATCTGCGCCGACCCGAACAGGAAGATGAGGGTCTTCTCGGTCAGATCCCTCAGAACGAAGATGTCGTAGGCGAGGGAAACGGCGAAGAACAGGCCTGCCACGATGGCGACCGGGAGGAACACCCGGAGCGGATTGAAGTAGATGATGGTCCGCATGATCAGGATCAGGAAGTTCATCGTGTCCCGCATGGGGCGGATCTTCGACCTCCCCGTGCGCTTCGCGTAGTTGATCGGCACCCACGCAACGCTGCGCTCGCTGCACAGCATGGCCAGTGTGATCGTCGTGGTGAAGGAGAAGCCCGAAGGGAGGATGGTGAAGTAGCCGAGGGCCGCGTCGCGACGGAAGATGCGTAACCCCGAGTTCAGGTCGGGAATCTGTGATTCCGACAGATAGACGGCGAGGCGCCTGAGGATCGACTTGGCGATCCTCCGGAACGGGCCGATGGCGACCTGCGGACCCGTCCGGGCCGCGACGACCATGTCGTGCGAATCGGCGGCCTGAACCAGAACCGGGATCGACTCGGGAGGATAGGTCCCGTCGCCGTCGCAGATCAGGATGCGCTCCCCGCCCGCCGCGCGGATTCCGGTCTTGAGGGCCGCGCCGTAGCCACGGTTGACAGGATGGGTCAGGAGCCGCACACCGAGCCCACGCGCCACATGACCCGTATCGTCGGTCGAGCCGTCGTCAACGACGATGATCTCGAAGGAGCGTCCCGTCGTGCCCAGGCTCGCGTCGAGCCCGCGCACGACCCGCTCGAGACCCGCCTCCTCGTTGTAAGCGGGGATCACCACCGATAGCTCAGTGTTCACGCCGCGCGCCCCTCCGCATCCTGCGTCCGCTGATGCGCCGCTGACCGGACCCCAAGATAAGGGATCGCCGGAACCCCGGCAACGCAACCGCGACCGCTCGCGGGCGCCGCGTTCTCAGCGCCTGGCGATCCGGATGAAGTCATCCTCTTCCAGGATCGCGATGCCACGCGCGCGCGCCTTGTCGAGCTTGGAGCCGGCCTTCTCCCCCGCCACAACATGGGTCGTCTGCGCCGTCACGGCCGACCCGACCGTCGCGCCCAGCGATTCGGCGAGGGTCTTCGCCTTCGAGCGGCTCATCGCCTGAAGCTCCCCGGTGAAGACGATGACCATGCCTTTGAGCGGTCCCTTGGGAGCCGACGTCATCTTCGGCGGCTCGGGAACGACGCCGGCCTTCAGGAGTCGCTCGATGACGCGGCGGTTCTCGCGCGCCTGGAAGAACGCCCGGATGCTCTGCGCCACCGCGGGCCCCACGTCGGGCGCCTGCATCAGCGTCTCCTCGTCAGCGTCCGCGAGGCTCTCGAGGCTCATGAAGTGCCGCGCGAGCCCGACGGCCGAGGCCTCACCGACGTGGCGTATCCCCAGCGCGTGGATGAAGCGCGCGAGGGTCGCCTTCTTCGATCGCCTGATGGCGTCGAGAAGGTTGTCCGCCGACTTCTCCGCCATGCGCTCGAGGTTCACGACGTCCTCGCGCTTCTCTTCGAGATGGTAGAGGTCCGACGGGTCGTGAACGAATCCCTTGGCGACGAGCTGATCGACGATCTTGTCCCCCAGGTGATCGATGTCCATCGCTCCGCGTGAGGCGAAGTGGAGGATCCTCCCCTTCACCTGGGCGGGACAGGCGATGTTCGGACAGCGCGGGATGATCTCCCCTTCCGGGAGGGTCACCTTCTCGCCGCAGACGGGACACCTGTCGGGCATCGTGAAGACGCGCTCCGAACCCGTGCGCGTCGTCTCAGGGTCCGGCCCGACCACCGCGGGGATGACGTCACCGGCGCGCGTGAGGCGCACACGATCGCCGATCCTGATGTCTCTCTCCCGGATCATGTCCTGGTTGTGGAGCGTGGCGTTGGAGACAGTCACGCCGGCCAGCTCCACGGGCTCGAGGATGGCCACCGGCGTGAGTGCGCCCGTGCGCCCGACCGAGACGACGATGTCGAGAAGCTTCGTCACCGCCTCACGCGGCGCGAACTTCCACGCGATGGCCCAGCGCGGGCTGCGGGAGCGCACCCCGAGCTCCTCCTGCCACGCGAGATCGTCCACCTTGACCACGACACCGTCGATCTCGAAGGGATAGCCGTCGCGCCCGCGGGCCACCGCCTCGAAATAGCTCTTCACCTCATCGAGACTGAGGCACAGGCGCGCCCAGCGCACTGCCGTGCTCAGCCCGAGCGCGTCGAGCCGCTGCATCACTTCGTGGTGCTCGCGCGCCTCGATCCCCTCCATCCGACCCACGCCGTGGAACAGGATCCGCAGTGGCCTCGCGGCCGTGATCCGCTGGTCGAGCATTCTCAACGAGCCGGCCGCCGCGTTGCGCGGATTGGCGAAGACCTTCCCCCCGGCCTCCTCCGCCTGCGCGTTCAGCGCCACGAAATCGGCCTTGTTCATGTAGACCTCGCCTCTGACCTCGAGCAGCGGGGGGATCGCGACCCCCTTCTTCACGGGCTGCAGCGTGAGGGGAAGCCCACGCAGCGTGCGCAGGTTCGCGGTCACGTCCTCGCCGGTCCAGCCATCGCCGCGCGTCGAACCGACGACCATGCGCCCCTTCTCGTAGACGATCTCCACCGCCGCTCCGTCGATCTTCGGCTCGCACCAGACGGCAGGCTCCACGCGGGGCTCCCTCGATGAGACGATCCGCTCCCACCACTCCTCCATCGCCGCGGTGTCGCCGGCGTTCTGGAGGCTGAACATCTGCTGGGAGTGGCGGTAAGTGGCGAAGCTCTCGAGGGGGGCGGCGCCCACCCGCTGCGTCGGCGATTCCGGCGTCAGCAGCGCGGGGTGTTCCCGCTCGAGCCGCGCCAGCTCGTCCATGAGGCGGTCGTAGTCGGCGTCGTCGATCTCCGGGTCATCGAGGACGTAGTAGCGGTGGTTGTGATGCTCGATGCGCCGCCGCAGATCCTCGACCTTGCGGATGATCTCCTGGGGGATGCGCGCGCTCATGCCGCTTGAGGCAACCCGATCACGTCCGGTGGTGGAAGGGGTTGGTGGGCCGTGTAGGATTTGAACCTACGGCTTCTACCGTGTGAAGGTAGCACTCTCCCGCTGAGTTAACGGCCCGACCACCATGAGAGTGTCGCGATGATGCGGGCGCGATGATATCACAGGGCCTGCGCGGCGCACGCCGGCGCGCGCCACCGGGGCCCCGGCGCACGCGTCAGATGCCCACTCTTAGTCTTGCGAGATCCTCTGCCGCGACGGCCGGCGAAGCAGTGAGCATCCGGGTCTCCGCGGGAACCTCCGGGATGCCGGGGTCCGCCGCGCCGAAACGCTCCGCCTTCACCTCCACCGTCTCCCGATCGCGTCCGTCGCCGTAGCGCGCGGTGAGGGAGGCGGCCGTCATGATCTGGCCGTCGTCCGGGGATCCGGTCACGAGCGTCACCGGTCCGACGTCGCTCACGGCAGCGAGCCTCCAGCGATCCGCCCGGAAGCGCTCCAGGAAGTGGTTCTCCCCCTCGTCACGGCCGACGATCGCCTTGACCAGAGGCGAGAGACGGAAATGCCGTCCCACCTTGAGCATCATGATCTCGTCCCGGCCGACGCGGCGCCCCCAGGTCTTCTCCTCGGTCAGCAGGTCGTGGAAGCGCTCGCCGAAGTTCCGGTCCGCGAGGAAGCAGCAACCCCCGGAGGGCTGCGGATACTCGTCGATCCCCATCGTATCCGCGAGATCCTCCTGCTCCCGCCGCGAGCGCCCCTTGATGTCGAGCAACTGCTCCCGGTCGACTCTTCCCTCGCGTTCGGCCACCGTCGCGGACAGCCTCCGCGCCGAGAGCGGCCGAAGCAGCCTTCCCTTTAGCTCCGTCTCGCGCTCGATGAGCTTGAGGGAATCCATGTGCTGCGACATCGGGCGCTGCCCCAGCACCTCGCCGGTGAAGATGATCTCGGCCCCCTCCTGGTCGGCGATCTCGCGCGCCTTCCCGAGCATGAAGATGCGGCAGTCGATGCACGGATTGGCGGCGTTGCCGTAGCCGTGCTTCGGATTCTTGACCATCTCGAGGTACTCGTCCGCGACGTCGATGACCCTGATCTCCACCTGGGCCGCGGCGCCGGCCTGCAACGCGTGGTTGCGCAGCCTGCGGGGATCCTCGTTCTTGCGTCCGATGGCGCGCCGGTGATCGTAGGTGCAGAACCCGGTGTTGAAGTAGAGCCCGACGACGTCCACACCCTGGTCCTTGAGCAGGCGGGCTGCCAGCGTGCTGTCGAGCCCTCCCGACATCAGACCGACGGCCTTCGGAGGCGCGGGCGCAGTCTCATCGGCCACGGCCGCATCGGCAGCGGTCTCGATGGTCTCGGGTTCGGTCGTGGTCTTCACCATGGCGGCATCTCCGGTCGGAAGGTCTGAGTCTATCGCTTCCTCACGTAGAGACGCCAGCCGGGGCCGTCTTCGCGGAAGCCCAGGTATTCGTGACGCATCGAGAGACACCAGGCGGGCATGTCGATGAGGACGACACGGTCGTCGGAGAGGACCTCGAGGACCTCGCCGGCACCCATTCCCTTGATGGTCTCCGCGGTCCTGATGATGGGCACCGGGCAGTAGAGACCAAGCGCATCGACCGTCCTTTCGGGCACGAGATCCTGCGCCGCCCGCTTCTCCTCCAGCGCGCGCCGATCGCCCGTGGGGACCGGCTCCGTCATCGGCCCCTCCTCGGTCCCGCGGCGCGCGCCGGGTCGTCAGGACCCAGCGCCTCGAGAGACGCGACCACCAGAGGGAAGACCTCGATGACGCGATCGACGTCGGCGTCCGTGGTATCGCGTCCCAGCGAGAAGAGGACGCTGCCGCGCGCTCGCAGCGGATCGAGCCCCATCGCCAGCAGCACGTGGGAAGGCTTGCCGGTCTCCTGGAAGCAGGACGATCCGCTGGAGACGGCAACCCCGCGCAGCGCCAGCTTCGTGATGAGCGCCTCGCCGTCCAGGCCGGGCACCGAGACGTTCACCATGCCCGGGAGGCGTCGCGCGGCGCCCCCGTTGCATTCGACCCCCTGCGTGCGCAGCAGCGCCGACTCCAGCCGTGAGCCGAGCGCCTCGAGGCGCTGCCAGATCCGCGGTCCTTCGTCCTTCCAGATTCTCGCCGCAGCAGCAAAGCCCGCGATCCCCGCCACGTTCTCCGCGCCCCCCCGGCGTCCCCCTTCGTTGACTCCCCCCTCCAGCAAGGGGAGGAGCCGCACGCCGTCCCGGGCCCAGAACGCTCCGGCCCCCTTCGGTCCGCCAATCTTGTGCGCGCTGAAGGAGGCCATGTCCACGCCGAGCGCGCCGACGTCGATGCCGCCGTAGGCGGCGGCGAGGCAGGCATCGGCATGAACGAGCGCTCCGCGCCGGTGGGCGAGGGCCACGACGCCGTCGAGGGGCTGGCAGGTTCCGGTCTCCGCGTTCGCCGGGGCCATCGCGACGAGGAGCGTGGGCACTTTCAGGAGATCTTCCAGAGCGGCAAGTTCCACGACGCCCTGTCGGTCGACGGGGATCTCCCGCGCGTCGAACCCGAGGCGGCCCAGCGTGCGCATGGGGTAGAGCACCGCCGTGTGCTCGGTGGACAGCGCGAGGATGCGCCGCCGCTCATCGTTGCGGCTCAAGGCCCACAGCGCGGGCCCCTTCAACGCCACGTTGCAAGCTTCGGTTCCGCCCGATGTGAAGACGATCTGCGCGGGATCCGGCGCGCCGCAGAAACGCGCCACCTCGGCGCGCGCGGCGTCGAGGGTCGATCGCGTCGCGCCGGGGGCGACAGCGCCCTGCTCCTCCGAGGCGAGCAGAGGCATCATCGCATCGCGCACCCGGGGGTCGAGGCGCGTCGTCGTGCTGTTCATCAGCCAGATCAAGAGCCCCCCGCACGGGGTGGGATCGCAGGGGTGCGATCTGCGCCAACTCCTTGACAGGTAAGGATCATTCCACTAGGCTCCGCATCAGAAACCATGCGTCGGCATCCCCTGCGCCGCGGCACCGGAGGCGTCGTACGATGACTCGTGAAGCCGGGGGTCCCGCCTCGGCGCGTCTGCCTTCCCGCGGGTCCGCCCCTCTCATCGCAAGCGCCGCGTTGTGGATGGCCATTGGGCCATGCCTCACGGCGGGCGCGAGCGGACCCGGAAAACCCAATGCCGAAACCTCGGCAGCGGATGCCGTGGAGGGGGACCCGCAGCTCAAAGCGGCCATCCAGACGATCGAGAAGGCGTTCAAGGAGAGGAACCCTCAAGCGATCGTCCCGCTCGTTTCCCCCGATGGCAAGGTCTTCCTGTCATTCCACACGGTCGGCAAGGAGACCGGCTACTACGGGCGCGACCAAGTCTACTTCATCCTCCAGAGAGTCTTCCGCCAGCACCAGACCACCGGGTTCACGATCACCGTCCAAACCTCCAGGCGCCAGAAGACTCAGGCGCTCTGCACGAGTCAGTGGGTCTACCGTACAAATGAAGGTCAGGGGAACGTGCAGATCTTCTTCGTGTTGATGACGAAGAGCGGTCAATGGTCCCTGGTCCAGATCCGGGAAGCGGCCTGACGGTGCAAAAGGGCCCCGCGCTCGAGCGCGGATGGGCGCTCCCGCTCGCCGTCGTGGCCATCGTGGCGCTCGCGGGCGACGCGGCCGGACGTCTCGTCACTCTTCCATGGCCGGTCGTGGCGCTGCTCGCGACGGCGGCCCTCGCCGCCCTGGTCCACATCGTTATCCGTGGCCGGATCCGGCGCAATGTCCCGCTCGTCATCGCCCTCCTGGGGGTCGCGCTGCTCGCAGGCAACGCCCTGGGGCGCGCCGGCAGACTGGCGTCCATTGAGGCGCAGGGCGAGGCGCTCACGGACGCGGAGGTTCACCGCGTCGCCGACCGCGTTCAGGACGAAGCGCGCGCTCTCGCGGGGACGGCGGCAGCGGCCATCGACCAGGCGGCTGCGATCCTCTACGAAACTCCCGCCGCGGGGAGTGCGGGCGAGGAGCAGGACGGCGAAGAGCCGGATGTGTTCGGTCTGCTCGAGCGCGCCCAGCGCGTCTCCGGATTCACGGGAAGCGGCCGAGGGCTGTCGCTCTACGACCGGCGGGGAACGCTGGTGGCATGGTCGGGGACGAGCTTCCCCGCGCCCGAGGGATTGCTGGACAACCTCCCCGCGGATGCAGCCGCGCATCGCATCGCCGTGGAGCCGCAGGTGACCCGTCTCTACGCGGTCCGTGCGATCGGCGATGGCGATGCAGCGCTGCCGGGCGCGATCCTGGTGGCCGAGATCACCATCGAGTCCCTGCTGGATCCCGTGCCCCTCGCTCTCGCGCTTCCATCCCTCCCGAAGGACGCGCCCCTGCGCATGCAGGACTTCCGCGCTGATTCCGACCAGCTCGACGCGATGTTCCAGGATCGCGGCGACCGCTACGAGGGCAGCGCCCTGGGCCGTCGATCGCTCTTCGCGGCCCTGCGCTCATCGTCGGGGGAATACCTCGGCCATGTGAGGCTTCAGCGCGTCCAGGTCGCGGAAATGATCGAGCGTGCTTCGACGCCGCACCGGCATGCGGCGGCGGCGATCATCGCCGCGCTCACCTTCGGGTTGACCTCAGCGCTCTCCCTGCCGGGCGCCCGGCGGCGGCGTGGCACTCCGGGCGAGATCGCGCGGCTCGCGCGCGTCGTGGCAACGATCTGGATCGGGCGCACGATCCTCGCGTGGTTCACGCTGAGACTTCCGATCCGGGGAAACGATCTGTTCGACGCCGCGTCGTTCGCCTCCACGCGTTTCGGAAACCTGCTGCGCTCCCCCGGCGACTTCGCGCTGACCACCATCGCCGTCCTCACGACGGCCGTGATCATCCATCGGACCTGCGGGGGAGTCAGGCCCGACGCTTCGGTGACTCCATCGCCGATGAAGCAGGGTGCCGGGCTGCTCATCCTCCTGGCAGCCGCGCTCGCCGCCGTCTTCGTCGTCCCTGCGGTGGCGGGCGACCTGGTGCAGAACGCCACGGTGGACGTGCTGGCGCTCGACCTGCCGCGGATCACCCTCCCCGGGCTCACCCTCCAGGTTTCTTCGCTGCTGCTCCTGCTGGCCCTGTTCCTGCTGTTTTCGGCGGGATTCATGCTCGCGGCCCCTGGAGCGGGAGTTGCGGCTGCCGTGGCCGCGACGATCCCGCGTCCGGTCGACCGGCTCTCCCGCTGGACGCTCAACGCGCTGCTCCCCGGGATGATCCTGGCCGCTCTCCTTTTCGGTCCGCTCCTTCAGCCTCATCAGAGGCGCGTGACCGAGTCGATCGTCGAGGACGTGCTCATGACAGAGGTCACCGGGCGTCACACGCAGCGCATGGCCAGGCTTCGCGAGACGATCCAGGCGCTTTCGGCAATGCCGGACCTCGGCGACCGTCTCGTCTCGACCCCGCCGGGGAGCGTCGCCCTGGCGCTCGACGCCTGGCGCAGGACGCCGCTGGATCGATCGGAGGACGACGCCTCCCTCATCTTCGAATCCCCGGAGGGATTCCTCATCAGCAGGTTCGGCAGGAATTTCCCGCCGGCCCTCGATCGCGCCGAGCGTCACGGGGTCGAGCGCGTCTGCGACCCGGGGGTCGAGGTCATTCCGTTCCACGACGTGTCCAAGTCGATCATCCACGGATGTCTCGAAGTTTCCCTGGAAGGGCAGATCGTCGGGATCGTCACGGTGCACATCCTGGACGACATCGACGCTCCGCTCGGTCCCGCCACTCCCTACTCCATGGCCCTCGCGCCGCGGGGCCAGCGTCTTCTCCAGCTCCCCGCCCACGTTTCGGTCCGGCTGACCGTCTACACCAACGACGGCACGGAGCGGGATCCGGAGAACCCGGCGGCGCCGGCGCTCCCCGCGTCGTGGGACGGCGAGCGTCTGTGGGTCACCAGCGCCGAGGCGAATATCTCCGTGCGAACCCTGTTCTTCATGGACGACATGAAGAACACCTTCGGGATCACCTATCAGCTCCCCACCCCGGCCGCACGCCTCGCGGGTGCCGTCAGGGCCACCATCCTGGCGCTGGCGGTGCTGGTGGCGATCCTCATTCCCCCCGCGCTGGTCCGCACGCGAGGTCACATCCAGAACGCATGGCCGCTCATTCTCGACGGCATCGGGCGGACCCACTACCGGAAAATCCTGGCGACCTTCGCCGCGACCACGCTCGTCCCATTGCTGGCCCTGTCGCTCCTCATGACGGAGTACATCCGCACGGCGATCCAGAAGGACGTGGAGGGGAAGGGACGCCAGGCGATCCTGACGTCGCTGAAGCTCGCGCGGTCGATCGAGATCCAGGAGTTCATTCTCAACGACGACATCGCCTACTGGCTCAGCGAGCTGATCGGTGAGGACGTGAACCTCTATCGGGGCGACGAGATCCTGGCGACGAGCCGGCGCGAGCTCTTCGACTCGGGACTGCTCTCGCCGCGGCTCGACGGACAGGTTTACGGCCGGCTGGTGCCGGGAGGTGAGCCCTTCGCCATCGCGCGCCAGACGCTCCGAGGAATCACCTACTGGACGATCACCGCGGTGCTCCCCGGCGGAGCCGGACAGGTCCCGACGCTCCTGAGCCTGCCGCTCGAGGCGGAGACCGACGAGGCGCAGGATCGTGCCCAGGAGATCGCCGACGCCATGCTCATCACATCCTGCGGCATGATCCTCCTCATGGGGAGCGTCGGATACATCTTCGCGCGGCGCGTCTCGCGCCCGGTTCGCAACCTGAGCGCCGCGGCAGCGCGCATCGCCGCGGGAGACCTCGACGCCGCCGTGGCCGACAGGCCGCGCGACGAGATGGGCGGGTTGATCCGATCCTTCAACTCCATGGCCGTCGCGCTCAAGCAGCAGCGCCAGGACCTCGAGGACCGGCGCGACTACATCGAGAAGATCCTCAGCAACGCGACCATCGGCGTCATCTCCATGGACCGGGCCGGCACGGTGGTGACCTGCAATCCCGCGGCGCGCACGATCCTCGGCAGGCGGGACATCGTGACCGGCACGCCGCTTCTGTCCCTGCTCACCGGCCACGCGTGGACCCCCCTGGTGAACGCGCTCCACGATCCCGAAACGTCCTCCACCCGCGATCTCCAGATCCCGCTGCCGGGTGGGCCCGTGGATCGCACGGTCCGCGCGAGGGTCGTGTCGTTCCTCGAGGGAGAGGGGCTCATCCTCCTGCTCGAAGACGTCACCGAGGCCGTCCGCAGCAACAGGCTGGAGGCCTGGGCGGAGATGGCGCGGCGCATCGCGCATGAGATCAAGAATCCGCTCACCCCGATCCAGCTCTCGGCCGAGCACATCCGGCGCGTGCACAGAGAGGGGCTTTCAGATTTCGATCGTGTGCTGGAGGAATGCCTCCATACGATCATGAACGAGGTCGCGAAACTGCGGCAGATCTCCCGGGAGTTCTCGACGTACGCCCGCATCCCCACGCCGCTGCGCGAGCCGGCCCCCATGTCGGACCTGATCATGGATGCCGTGCGTCCCTACCGGATGCTCCCACCGGGCCTCGACCTCGAGGTCGACGTGCAGCCTGACTTGCCCGTGCTGGAGGTGGACCGGTCCCTCCTCTCGCGCGCGATCGTGAACCTGATCGAGAACGCCATCCAGGCCATGCCGAGGGGCGGTCGCCTCACGGTGCGCGCCCGCGCGCTCGACGGGAGACTGAGCGTCGAGATCGAGGACACCGGCATGGGCATGAGCGCGCAGGACGTCACGCGGATCTTCGAGCCATACTTCTCTACCAAGGACTCGGGGACGGGGCTGGGGCTCCCCATCGCGCGCAAGGCGATCGAGGAGCACGGCGGGAGCATCGAAGTGTCGAGCCGCCAGGGGATCGGCACGACCATGCGCGTCGTGCTCCCTCTGGGTCAACGGGAGGGAGGCCCCGCGTCAGCAGCGGTGCGCGCGCCGGGATGGGCGCGTGAGCGCGGGAAACCGTGAAGCGTCGACCATGCGGCGGAGGGGCGCTCACTCCCACTCGCTGTTTTCTTCCTCCTCCTCCGGTGCCTCTTCCTCTTCCTCGTCGGTGACGGCCTCCAACTCGAGAGGCCTGCGTGACAGGACCTCCATGTCGACACCGCACTCGGGGCAACTCACAACGTCGCCCACCTCCACCTCATCGATGTCGAATTCCGCATCGCATTCGACACAAGTGGCCATCTAGGAACGCCTCCTCTTCGTAAGTCTCAGCATTCATCCCACGGGGCGGCCGATGCTAGCACAGGGCCTGAGGGCCTTCAATGCGGCCCGAGGCCTGGATCCCGTATCACGGCGGCGCGCTCAGCGCGGCCCGCGAGGCACTGAGCGCGGCGACCGCCGCGACGTCTCTCGCTGCACCTGAGCACTTCGTCCCTGCGCACGCCACGGCAAAGACTCCATCGGCCGGATTCACTCCGAGCGCTGCGATGGCGCCCCGCGCAGCCTCATCCCCTGAGACGAGGCGCTCGACCACCTTGCCCGGATCGAACACCGCGTACGCCGCCCGCGTCAAGTCGGTAGCGAGCGGATCGCCGGCCGGCCCGACGATGACGTACCGGGTCGGGGGGCGCAGGTGCGCGTCGAGAGCCAGGCCGAGCCCCCCCTGGCGGTGGTTGGGCTCCTCGGAGCTCGCGATCACCCCCTTCAGGCAGGTCGCCGCGCGCTCGTGGTAGGAACCGTCGCCGGTGTGGAGCCAGAGACGGTCGAACACCCGCGACGCCATGACATTGAGCGCTGGATAGCCACTGTCGTCGGTGAGACGGAGGCGCCGCGACAGGTATCCCAGTCCGTTGGGATCGGAGACGACATCGAAGAATCCTCCCGCCTCCGCGTCCCAGAAGAGCTCCTCGGCGCGGCGCATGAGGTTGATCGATCCGTCGAGATAACGCCGCGCGCCGCTGTCCTCGAACGCGGCCAGCAGGGCCCAGGCTGCCATCACGTGGTCCATCGCGAGCGGCGGGTCCAGCGAAGGATCCGGCGCGGGTTCGAGGCGGTGAAGGAAGGGACCCAGCGAGGGGATCGCCGCGAGCAGACGGTCGGCCGCGCCTCGCGCGGCGCGCAGAGCATCGTCTCTCTCCAGGACGCGACCCGCGTGGAGCAGGGAGACCGTGGCAATGGCCGTCGAGTCCGCATAGACCGATCGATCCACCGGCGGTGACTCCCGGCGCCCCCGGGCGGCTCCCAGCGCGGCGAGGATCGCCGCCTCCCCCTCGCGCAACCGCGCGGGATCGAGGCTCGTGGCCGCCGCGGCCTCCGCGCGGTCCATCTTCAGGTACAGCAGGTTGCGGGGCGGATCGCCGAGCACCAGATCCCCTTCCGCGGTGACGTTGAACAGCGTGTGCGCAAGGCTCAGCCACTGGGCCGGCACCGCCGTATCGAGCTGCTCTTTGGACCAGGTGTAGTAAAGGTCCATCGCGTCAGCCGACCCCGCGTTCGCGCTCTGCGCGATGTAGAAGCCCCCCTCCGGGTCGTTGAGCGTGCCGAGGATCCAGTCCAGCGTGCGGTTGGCGAAGGTCTTGTAATCGGCGTTCCCCGTCGCCTGCCAGCCCAGCACGTAGGCACTCAGGAGCGTCGCGTTGTAGTTGAGCATCTTCTCGAACACGGGCCGCCGCCACGCCGCGTCGCTCGTCATGCGATGGAACCCCCCCGCGATGCGGTCGTGGATGGCGCCGGCTTCCATGCCGTCGAGCGTCAATTGGAGGGCCGCGAGCATCGCGGGGTCGTTGTGACGGTGGTAGAGAGTCGCCGCCAGCTCGAGGGTGAAGGGGTTCGGCACGCGCGGCGCCGGCCCGAAGCCGCCGAACTCGGCGTCGAGAGTCCCGCTCAGTCCATGGGCGATCTCGTCGATGAGGGCCGGGGCGATCTCCGCGGCTCGCTTCCGCCGCGACTCCCTGGCGAACGCTTCGGTCACGAACGGCCGGTACCCTCCCGCCGAGGCCGGCTTGCTCGCATAGCGATCGGCGCCGATCGAGAGAAACGATCGAAGACCCGGAGCGTCGCGGCGATCATCGAGCGGAATGAAGGACTTTCCGTAGAGCGCTTCCCCTTCCTTCGAGAGCATCGCGATGAGCGGAAAGCCCACCGGCTCTCCGACGACCGTGGTGACCGCGATGCGGTATCGGAGCTCCACATCGGGACGCCTGTCCCGCTCGACGCGGATGGGAACCCAGCGCTCGTTGGCGAGCTTGATGACGGTGGGGTCGGTGAAGATCTTCTCGTCGATATAGGCCGAAGCGCGCGTCCAGCCGGCGGCGATGAACAGGAGGATCGGCTTGTTCTCGCGGACCGCCCGGGCGAAGGATTCCTGCGACCAGCCGCTCCATCGGATGGCCGCCGTCTCATTAGGGTCCTCGGCCGCGTACATGTTTCCCGCCAGCAGGAGCGGGACTGTGAAACCGAACAGGCGGGCGCGGGACATCAGCATGACGAAAGTCGGTCTCCGGCAACCAGTGAGTCAGGGATTCTACGACAGGTCAGTCTTGCCCACCAGTCGCGACGGTCCGCGCCCGCCAATCTCTGAAGGCGCTGGTCGCCTCGATCATCGGGACCAGGGCCTCGGCAATCAGCTCGTGCCCGATTGCGTTGGGATGGCAGTGATCGCCGAGGTAGACGGCGAGGTACGGGAACTGCGCGAGCAACGCCTCGCCATAGAGGGTCCGGTACCTCTCGAACTCCGGTTCCTCTCCCGCGAGGACCACGGGTATCGCCTCCTCGAGCAACGCCTCGGTGTCGAGCAGCGGCCTGCCGGTGCGCGCGGCAGCAGCCCGTATGGGCTCCCCCAGCTCCCCGCGGACGCAGTTGGTGACGAAGATCGACTCGCCTCCGATTCCGGCCACCGCGTCCGCCATGCTGATCATGTTCGCTTCGCTCTTCTCCGGCCCGACATTGAGCACGAGATCGGCCGCCCCTCCGGCGGGCGCGTCGTCATCCTCGCTGCCCTGCAGCGCCGCGCGCAGACTTCCCGAGAGGACCTGGTAGGCGCGGCTCATGTGCAGCCATTCCCGCAGCGCGCCGCTCCACCCTCGGTTGCGCGCCAGAGCCACGTCGAAGGGTTCCGGGACAGGACTGAAATCGTTGGAGCCGTACGACAGGGTGACCACGTCGGGCTGGTACTGCGCCGCGGCGCGCGAAAGCAGGACGAGGCCCTGGAGCGACGAATACCCGCACACCCCGAGGTTGATCACCTCGATGGCCGCTCCGGGGTATTCCCCGCGCAGCGCGTCCTGGAGCCGCCGGGCGTATGTCCGCCCGGGGTCGACCCCCCACCCGAAGGTCGAGGAGTCACCCATCGCGACGATGCGGAAAGTCGCCGGCGGCTTCTCAAAGGGCACGTCGTCGGTGTTGAAGCCCCGGGCGCTCGTATGGAAGGTCCACTGCGTACGCGGTCTGATGGCCGGAGGCATGGTGATGTCGGTCAGCGGGAGGTCGAGCCCCGGGCGCAGGCGATAGAAAAGGTATCGATCCCACGCGTAGGTCCGGTAGTAGTTGGCCAGATCCGACGGGACGTCGGAGAGCATCCCGGCCCATGGCTCCTCCTTGATGAGGACGTTCCGATCGAGCCAGGCGGGAATCTCCGGGCGCGGCCCCCCCGGCGGCTTCAAATCGAGAAGCCGCGTCAGCGCCTCCGCCGCGGCGAAGATCACAAGAGGAAAGAGCGCGATGAGGATCCATCCCAGAATCCGCGTCACCCTTGACACGCGGCCATCCGGGGAACGATTCTCGGCCCTGCGATGAGCCACATCACCTCCGCAACGGACACGCGATTGTCGCACGTCCGGAGCCGGCCGGAAGGGTCGCATCACCGCGGGCCGTGCGCGCTATAATCTGCATCGCCTCGGCGCGACGTCGTCATTCATGGAGAGCGCGTGGAACGACATTTCGAGAAGGACCTCGACACCCTCACCGAGGAGATCCTCAGGTTCGGGAGCATGTGCGAGGAGGCGATCGAACGCTCGCTCCAGGCGCTCGTGGAGCGCGACTCGGAGATGGCGGCCCGGGTGATCGACGGCGACGAGGCGCTCGATCAGCAGGAGCTGGCGATCGATCAGCTCTGCATCGACCTGATCGGGCTCCAGCAGCCCATGGCGTCCGACCTCAGGTTCCTGACCACGGCCCTCAAGATCACCCCGGAGATCGAGAGGATGGGCGATCTGGCCGTCAACCTCGCCGAGCGGGCGATCGAGCTGAACAGAGAGCCCCTTCTCAAGCCGCTCATCGACATCCCGCGCATGGCGCGGATCGCCGTGGGGATGCTGCGCGACGGGCTCCAGGCCTTCCTGCACCAGGACGCCGAAGCGGCCAACGCCATCATCAGGAGGGATGACGAGGTGGATCGGCTCATGGAGCAGGTCTTCAGGGAGCTCCTCTCGTTCATGATCGAAGACCCCGCGACCATCACGCGCGCGCTGCGCCTCACCTTCGTCGCCAAGTACTTCGAGCGGATCGCGGATCACGTCACCAACATCTGCGAGATGGTGGTCTTCATGGCCGAGGGCCGCATCATCCGGCACGGCGGCATCCACCCGGTTTCCTGACGCCCCCTTCATGGAGCATCCCTCGCGCAAGGTCCTCATCGTCGAAGACGAGGAGGACATCGCGGAGTCCATCAAGTACAACCTCGAGAAGGAGGGGGGCTTCGCGGTCACCGTGGCCCGCTCGGGAGAGACGGGCCTGGCCCTCGCCCGCCAGAAGGAATTCGATCTGATCATCCTGGACGTGATGCTTCCCGGCATCGACGGGCTCCAGGTCTGCCGCGAGATCCGCGCCACCTCCCCTTCATCGCACGTGCCCATCCTCATGCTGACGGCGCGCGCGGAGGAGACCGACAAGCTGGTGGGGCTGGAGCTTGGGGCCGACGACTACCTGACCAAGCCCTTCAGCATGCGGGAGCTGCTGGCCCGCGCCAAGGCGCAGGTCCGGCGATCGGCGCGCGAGCGCCGCAGCGGCTCCTCCTGGATCCGCGACGAAGGGCTCGAGATCGACATCGAAGGGCATCGTCTCTGGCTCGACGGCCGCGAGACCTCGCTCACGAGGATGGAGTTCGCGCTGCTGGCGGCCCTCGTGAAGAGCCGCGGCCGCGTGCTGACGCGCGACAGGCTCCTGGAGACCGTCTGGGGGTACGACCAGCACGTCAGCACGCGCACGGTGGACGTCCACGTGCGCCGCCTGCGCCGCAAGCTCGGGAAGCTCGGCGACCGGATCGAGACGGTCTTCGGGGTCGGCTACCGGTTCCGAGGGGCGGCAGACCGGGCCGCAAGCGATTGAGGCGTCCCGCGCAGCTCGTCCTGCTGGCCGCGCTCGTTGCGGGGGCCGCGGCCTTAATGCTGGATCGGGCCGCCGCCGGCCTCATCACGACGGCCATCGCCGAGGGCGCTCCGGCGGCGTTTGCGGATCGTTTCGTCTTGACCCTCATCCTGCTCATGCCGGTCCTGCTCGTCGCGATCGCCGGCGCCTGGATGCTGTACCGCATCAGGCGTCCCCTGCGCGCCATCGCGCGCGCCGCGGACGGCGTCGCGTCCGGCAGGCACGATCTCGTCATCGAGCCGGCCGGCGGCGAGCTCGACAGGCTGGCCGTCTCGCTCGAACGGATGCGCCGCGCTCTGGTCGATCAGATAGGACATGCCGAGTCGGAGCGGCGCCTTCTCGCCTCGGTGCTCTCGGGGCTTCACGAGGGGATCATCGTGGTGAATCCGGAGCGCCGCGTGCTCATCCTCAACGATGCCCTGCACCGGATCCTCGACGTGCATCACGACATCGCGGTGGGCTCGCGCCTCATCGACGCCGTCTGGGATCACACGGTGCTCAATGCCTTCGACGAGGCGCTGACGAACCGGACGGAAGTCCGCCGGCAAATCCACCTCCCGAGAGGCCGCTCCTTCGACCTCACGGTCTCCTGCTTCTCAGATTCCTCGGGGCGCCACGCGGGGGCCATCGGACTGCTCTTCGACGTCACGCGGCTCGAAGCGCTCGAGAAGGTGCGGCGCGATTTCGTGGCCGACATCTCGCACGAGCTGAGGACTCCCCTCGCGTCCGTCAAGGCGGGCGTCGAGACGCTTGTCGCCGGCGCCTCCCGGAATCCCGAAGACCTGTCGAAGTTCCTCGGCATCATCGCCAAGAACACCGACCGCATGGAAGCGATCCTGAGCGACCTCACGGATCTGTCGATGATCGAGACCGGGGCCATCCCTCTCGTCTTCAGCATGGTGGATCTGGGCACCGCCGCGCGCGAAGTGGTCGAATCGCTCGCCCCGCGGGCCGCGAAGCGCCAGATCGCAGTCACCCTGGACATCCCCGCCGGAACCGGCCTCAGGGCGGACCGGCGGCGCTTCGAGCAGATCCTCGTGAACCTGCTCGACAACGCCATCAAGTTCAGCCCCGTGGGGGGAGCGATCGCCGTGATCGCGCGTGCCGAGGAGAACCGCCTGCGCCTGCTCGTCGAGGACGAGGGGCCCGGCATTCCTCCCGACGCGCTGGAACGGGTCTTCAACCGGTTCTTCCAGGTGGACAGAGCCCGCGCCCGCCAGGTGCCCGGAACCGGGCTCGGGCTGGCCATCGTCAAGCACCTCGTTCAGCGGCATGCCGGGACGATCCGCGCCGAGAACCGCCCCGGTGGGGGAACCCGCTTCGTGCTCGAACTGCCCATGGCTGGTCCCGACGCTTGAAGGTCCGCCCACCCTCCTCCCCTCCACGGCCGCGTTAACAGACTTGTAACAGGTAGTTAACCAGGGCCGCATACGATTCCCGCAGCAAACGTCATAGAGGAGAGACACCCTGATGAAAAACGCGCGTCTGCTGTCGTGTATCGTGCTCGTTGCCGCGTACGCGGGAATCGTTTCGGGTCAGTCGGTCAAGCTCGACCCCGGTCTGGCACCCTACAAGCCGGTCCAGGGGATCAGCGGCAACATCAAGAGCGTCGGCTCCGACAGCATGAACAACGAGATGGCGCTGTGGGCCGAGGGCTTCCGCAAGTTCTATCCGGGAGTCAAGATCGAGATCGAAGGGAAGGGCTCCTCCACCGCGCCGCCGGCGCTCACCGAAGGAACATCGCACTTCGGCCCCATGTCGCGCCCGATGAAGTCCGAGGAGATGGACCTCTTCGAGAAAAAGCACGGCTACAAGCCCACCGCCGTGCGCACCTCCATCGACATGCTGGCGGTGTACGTCCACAAGGACAACCCGATCAAGTGCCTCTCCCTGCCCCAGGTTGACGCCATCTTCTCCAGGACGCGCCGGGGCGGCCACACCGAGGACGTGACGACGTGGGGCCAGCTCGGTCTCACGGGAGACTGGGCGAAGCAGCCCATCAGCCTCTACGGCCGCAACAGCGCCTCCGGGACCTACGGCTTCTTCAAGGAGCACGCGATCTTCAAGGGGGACTTCAAGGACAGCGTCAAGGAGCAGCCGGGTTCCGCCTCGGTCGTGCAGGCTGTCGCGACCGACCGCACCGGCATCGGCTACTCGGGGATCGGTTACAAGACCGCGGACGTGAAGGCCGTTCCTCTCTCGACAAAGCAGGGCGAGGTCTGCGTGGACACGACGCCGGACAAGGCCTATTCGGGTGAATACCCCCTCGCCCGGTTCCTGCTCCTCTATGTCAACCGCAAGCCCGGCGTGCCGCTCGATCCGCTGCGTCACGAGTTCATCAAGTACGTCCTGAGCCGTGAGGGCCAGGAGGCGGTCATCAAGGACGGCTATCTCCCCCTTCCACCGGGGATCATGAGCGAGGAGCGAACCGGTCTCGGCATCTGATCCGCCGGGGACGACGCGAGCCCCTTTGAGTGAAGCGAGTGAAGGGTCGGGACAGAGCGCGCTGCATCGGCGACGCCGGCGGACCAGTCCCCGTGTCCGCTGGATCGATCGGACGGCGGCCATCGCCATCACCGGCGGCGGGATCGGCGTCATCGTCGCCGTGCTGGGCATCCTCGTCTATCTCGTCTCGGTCGTAGCGCCCCTCTTCGCACCGGCCCGTGTCACGCGCGAAGCTGCTTACACCCTCCCCGGCGAGGCGTCGGCGGCGCTCCTGTTCGCGCGCATCGACGAGTACCGCGTGCTCGGCCTGAGAGGCACCGCCGACGGGGAGGTCATCGGATTCGACGCGCGCACGGGCGCGGCCCTGGGGAGTCTCCGTCTTTTCCCCGAGGGGCGCACGCTCACCGCCTTCAGCCGGCGGGATCCCGCGGGGGAGATCGCGCTGGGATTCTCGGACGGGTCGGTCATCCTGGCGCGCGCCGCCTTCGACACCGAGTTCGTCGCCACACCGCCGGCCGGCGAGGCGGCGCCCCCGCCTGTCCTCCTCGGTGTGACGCAGACCCTCCCGGGGGGTGAGACGCGGCGCGTGATCGCCGACGTGGCCTGGGATGAACCCGTGATGATCGGCGCACCCGGCGTTCACATCGCCCGCCTCGACCAGAGAACGACCGACGCCGCGACCCGTCTCGCGGTTCTCAAGGGCGATGGGTCGCTCCTCGTGAATTCCGTGACCAGGAGACGCAACCTGATGACGGGAAAGACGGAGAGCCGGCTCGAGGCCTCGGTGGTCCCCCTCCCCGAGGCGATCCTCACCAAGGGCGCTCCGGAGATCCTCCTGATCACCTCGGTCGCGGATCAGCTCTATCTCGCGTGGCACGACGGACACGTGGCGCGCTTCGACCTGAGGGATCCGGGGGCGCCGGTGCTGGCCGAGCAGGTCGACCTCACGTCCGGTGACGTGCGTCTGCTGGGCCTGGAATTCATGCCCGGCGAGCAGTCGCTGATCGCGACCGACGCGGCCGGCGGAGTCCGCGTCTGGTTCCGGGTGCGCCGCGATGACGCCGGCACGGACGGGTTCGGCCTCGTCCCCGCGCACATCCTCGCTGCCGAAGCGCCACCGGTCATGGCGGTGGCACCTTCACTGCGCGACAAGTCGCTGCTCACCTGCTCTGAGGATGGCTCCGTCGCGTTGCATCACATGACCTCCGAGGAGATCCTCGTCACGGCGCGCGTCGAGCCTGCCTCGCCCATCCGTGACTGCCAGATCACCCCCAAGAACGACGGGTTGTTCGCCGTCGGCGCGGATGGGAAGGCGACCGTCTGGTCGCTGCAGAACCCGCATCCCGAGACGAGCCTGGCCAGCCTCTTCGGCAAGGTCTGGTACGAGGGGTACGCGAAGGAATCGTTCACCTGGCAGTCTTCCAGCGGGACCGACGACTTCGAGCCCAAGCTCAGTCTCGTTCCGCTGATCGTCGGAACGCTCAAGGCGACGCTCTACTCGATGCTCTTCGCCGTCCCCATCGCCCTGCTCGGGGCCGTGTACACCTCCGAGTTCCTGGACCGAAGGTTCCGGGCTCCCATCAAGTCCGTAGTCGAGCTCATGGCGTCGCTTCCCAGCGTGGTGCTGGGATTCATTGCGGCGCTGGTGCTGGCTCCCATCATCGAGAACTGGGTGCTGGCCGTGCTGTCGGTCTTCGCGGTGGTGCCGCTGGTGGCGCTCACCGCCGGCTACGCGTGGCAGATCCTGCCGCCGCGCGCTGGCCGCATCCTCGGTGGCCGCCTCCAGTTCGCCGCCCTTCTAGTGCTCACGGCGGGCGCCGTGCTCGCGGCGCCGAGACTCGCCGGCCCGGCGGAGCGGCTGCTCTTCGCCGGCGACTTCAAGGCATGGCTCGATGGGCGCGTGGGGACCGGCACGCCAGGGACGGGCATCATCCTCTGGCCCATCTTCGCGCTGGCGCTGCTGATCGCCGACAGACGGTGGCTCGCTCCCATGCTGCAACGCCGCGCGCCGCGCAGCTCACGCACGACCGCCGCCGTGACCGAGTGCCTCAAGTTCCTCGCGCTGATGGCGGCCTCCCTGCTCCTCGCGTGGCTGGTCGCCCTCGTGGCAACCACGATGGGGCTCGACCCGCGCTCGCTCTTCTTCGGCACCTACGTTCAGCGCAACGCCCTGGTCGTGGGGTTCGTGATGGGATTCGCCGTCATCCCCATCATCTACACCATCGCCGACGACGCGCTGTCTGCCGTCCCCGCGTCACTGCGTTCCGCGTCGCTGGGATGCGGCGCCACGCGCTGGCAGACCGCCACGCGCGTCGTGCTGCCGCTGGCGATGTCGGGAATCTTCTCGGCGCTGATGGTCGGCCTGGGGCGCGCCGTCGGCGAGACGATGATCGTCCTGATGGCCGCGGGGAACACGCCGCTCATGGACATGAACATCTTCAACGGCCTGAGGACCCTCTCGGCCAACATCGCCGTGGAGCTGCCCGAGGCGGTCAAGAACGGCTCGCTCTACCGCGTGCTCTTCCTCGCGGCGCTGATGCTCTTCATCCTGACGTTCATCGTCAACACCCTCGCCGAGATCGTGCGCCAGCGGTTCCGCAAGAGGGCCTACCAGCTATGAGCCCCGCCACGAAGCCGCCTGTCCGGCGCAGCACCCCCATCAGCGGCCGGGGAGAGCCGTTCGTGTGGTTGACGGGCATCGGCCTGTCCGCTGCGACGCTCATGATCGTCTCGCTGCTGGTCCTCGTGATCTCCAACGGCACGCTCACTTTCTGGCCCGCGCCGCTGCACGAGCTGACCCTGAGGGATGGCACGCGGGTGCTGGGGGAAGTCCGGCGCACGGAGAGCTACCGTCCCGGGCCCGAGGAGCTCGAAGCGCTTTCCGCCGACGTGCGCCGCGGCATCGAAGACGCGGGGGGCGTGGCCACCCGGCTGCTGCTGCGCACTGGCAACTACGATCTCTACGGCGACGATTTCCGCTGGGTCTCCGAGCACGCGATCGCTTCGCGCCGGGAGCCGGCCGAAGCCTGGCTGATCGAGCGGCTCGAGTGGGGGCCGGCCATCGGAATTCCCAGGGAGATCCGGCGCGGCGCGCATCCCATCGCAGACAGCGCGCACGGAAAGCTTGCCGAGGTCTTCGAGCGCGAGCGATCCGCCGCGGCCGCCCGCTCGCGCCGCATCCAGGTGCTGGAGAAGCACGACCTCGGCCGGATCAACGATCGGCTCGAGAAGGGGCGCCTCGCCGTGCGGCGGGCCGCCATACAAAATGGCGAGGGGTCTCCCGAGCACCAGGAGGCCGCCAGCCGGGCGGACCGGCTCGAGCACCGTCTCGGCGAGGATCATCACCGGATCCAGGAGCAGGCCGCCCTCCTGCGCGCGCAGAACGACGAGGTGCAGGTGGTCATCGAGGATCTCGACGGACGCCTGATCACCAGCCGCCCCGGGAGCGAGGATCCGTTGCGGGTCTCGCAGGTGGTGCGCGCCTACCCGGCCAATGCCCTCGGATGGGCGGCGCGCTTCGGCGTTTTCCTCGACCGCTGGGTGGAGTTCCTGACCTCGGAGCCGCGCGAGGCCAACACGGAGGGAGGCGTCTTCCCCGCCATCTTCGGCACTTTCATGATGACCGTCATGATGTCGCTGGCGGTGGCGCCGTTCGGCATCATGGCCGCCCTCTACCTGCGCGAATACGCCCGCCAGGGGCCCGTGGTCTCGGCGGTGCGGATCGCGGTCAACAACCTCGCGGGGGTTCCGTCGATCGTCTACGGGGTCTTCGGCCTGGGCTTCTTCTGCTACGCGCTGGGAGGGACCATCGACGAGATCTTCTTCCCCGAGAGGCTCCCCTCTCCGACCTTCGGGACGGGGGGGATCCTCTGGGCGTCGCTGACTTTGGCCCTTCTGACCGTCCCGGTGGTGATCGTGGCCACCGAGGAGGCGCTGGCCGCCGTCCCCCGCAGCATGCGGGAAGGGTCCTACGCCTGCGGAGCCAGCCGGTGGCAGACCATCTGGAGGATCGTGCTTCCGCGCGCCACCCCGGGTATCATGACAGGTCTGATCCTGGCGATGGCCAGGGGGGCCGGAGAGGTCGCGCCCTTGATGATCACGGGGGTCGTCAAGCTGGCGCCCGAGCTGCCGTTCGACACCCAGTTCCCCTTCCTGCACCTGGAGCGCAGCTTCATGCACCTGGGATTCCACATCTATGATGTGGGCTTTCAGAGCAGGAACTCGGAGGCGGGCAAGCCGATGGTCTATACCACGACGCTGCTGCTCATCGGGCTCATCCTCATGATGAACCTCGCGGCGATCGCCTTGAGGACCAGGCTCAAGCGTCGCTTCCGTTCGGATCACTTCTAGGAGCCGCCGGTGGAGACCGCCCAGCGCATGCAGGAACAGCCGACGGCCATCACCTCCCACGCGCCCAGGCCGCACGAGAGCGGCAAGCGCGAGACCCGCGTCCACCCCGAGGTCTACGGCGAACGTCCGGTCCTCGAGATCGACCGCTTCAGTCTCTGGTACGGCCAGACGCAGGCTCTGTTCGACGTCACCATGCCGATCCCCGCCGGGAAGGTCACCGCCCTCATCGGCCCGTCGGGCTGCGGCAAGTCCACGCTCATCCGCTCGGTCAACCGGCTCAACGATCTCGTGGACGGCGTGAAGATCGACGGCGACATGCGTCTCAACGGCGATTCGATTTACGCGCCGTCGGTGGACGTCATCGACCTGCGCAAGCGGATGGGGATGGTGTTCCAGAAATCGAACCCCTTCCCCATGAGCATCTACGAGAACGTCGTCTACCCGCTGCGGATCGACGGCGAGAACCGCCGCAGCGTGCTGGACGAGACGGCCGAGCGCAGCCTGCGCTCGGCGGCGCTGTGGGACGAGGTGCGCGAGCGTCTCGGCACCAGCGCCCTGGAGCTGTCCGGCGGCCAGCAGCAGCGGCTCTGCATCGCCCGCGCGGTCGCCGCCAGCCCGGAGGTCCTCCTGATGGACGAGCCCTGCTCGGCCCTCGACCCCATCGCCACCTCGCGCATCGAGGAGCTGATCTTCTCCCTGCGCGGCGAGTACACGGTGCTCATCGTGACCCACAACATGCAGCAGGCGGCCCGCGTCTCCGATTACACCGCCTTCATGTACCTCGGCCACCTCGTCGAGTACGGCATCACCAAGCGGATCTTCGTGAAGCCCGAGCTGCGCCAGACCGAGGACTACATCACCGGCCGGTTCGGGTAGACTCGAACAAACAACGCTAACTAATCCACCTTCATCAGCACATGTTTCGGGCGTGGCGATGCGGCCCCTCGGGCGACCCGCGTCAGGCTCCTCGCCACCCGCTATGGCGACGGCTCCCCGTGAAAGACGTAGACCCGCCCCAGCGCGGAAAGGACGATATCCCCGTAGCCGTCCCCGTTGACGTCCCCGGCGGAGGATGCCGTGGAGATCCCCCCATGGATGATCAGCGTGAGGGTCACGAGTCCCGAGGCGCTGCCGCTGAGGATCTTCACTCGTCTACACTCATCAAACGGAGAGCATCTCTCGTTGATCATGAGGTCGCCGAAGCCATCGCCGTTCAGGTCGCCGGCGCCTCCGAACGGAATGGCCCCCAAAAACATGTCGGCAAAAGAAGCAACCTGATTGGGCTGCGTTCTGATGCCGGAAGCGGATCCCCAGAACAGGAGCAGCTCCGCAAACGAGGCGAATTCGTTGGAGGAGTGCTTGCCCACCGCAAGGTCCCCGAATCCGTCACCGTTCACATCCCCCGCCGCCGACACGAGCAACGACACATCCTCCCGGCTGTAGTCGATGATGCGTGTGGGACGCGTCCTTAGCCCTTCGCCGGATCCGAGGTAGATCGAGAACCCACCGCCCCACTCCGCCACCAGGTCGGAATAACCGTCTCCGTTCAGATCCTCGAAGGTGAAATCATAGACCCAGCCAATCCTCGGGGCGGTGGTGAGGCTGACCGAGGGGGTCGGCGGCAGCCCTGACGCCGACCCCAGGAAGAGATGCAGCTTCTGGGGGGAGAGCCCGGTGTTGTCCTCGAGCGGCGACCTCGACCACACACGGCCTTGCCGCGGCGGGAGGACGGTGACCCCGATATCGCTGAAACCATCCCCGTTGACGTCGCCGTGGCCGCGAACCGAGCCCACGAGCAAGGTGGTCCTTTCAGAAGGACCGCCGCTCGACCCCATGACGAGCTCGAGCACGCCGGTGAGGGATTGCTGCGCGACGATGTCGCCGAAGCCGTCGCCGTTCACGTCCCCGACGGCGAAGACCGGGCCGAGACGTGCGTCGGGCGCCCCTCCTTCCACCGTCCAGTCGGGAGACTGGGACAGACCGGCCGCCGAGCCCCGGTGAATGGTGATTCGTCCGGAGTTGTCGAAGTCGCCGTCAAAGAGCGGGTCGCCGATCAACAGGTCGTCGAAGCCATCGCCGTCGACGTCTGCCGCCGCCACGAACGGCCCGAAGGTTCTGGTGGGCTGCTCTCCCTCGACGATCCAGTCGGCGTCGGAGACGGGTACCACCGACTGGGCCAGAGCGGGCGAACTGAAAGCGAGAAGCAGCGCGAACAAGAGTCTGGGGTCCCTGCGCATGGTCGACCTCCCGGAGGATGGGAACTGCGAATCTCTCATACGCTTAGGGATCCACCGTGTCAAGACCTCGTTTGCCGCCTGCCCCCCCCGGCGGATTCCAGCCTCTTCTCGCCGTCATGATGCGCGACCCGGCAGGCAAGACGATCATGGAGATCGCGGGCAAGGCGGGTTACGCGAATCTGGGACTAACCGAGCTGCCTCGGGCCCGGCGAGCACCTGTTCGAGGTGCTCGCGATCGACAGAAGCGGCAACCAGACAATCACCGAGGGTAGCTTCCAGATCGAGTGACCGGGATCTCCCCTCCGTCGTGTGTTCCCACGCGACATCATCACTCAGCGCGCGGTGGCGCCACCGCGCGCTGACATTAACTGGTCACGCCAGCCGGCGACCGACGGCCGGCAGGATGACCTTGAGCTGGCCGATCAGCTCGGCGAACTGCTCGGGATGGAGCGACTGCGCCCCGTCCGAGCGGGCGTTGTCGGGGTCGTGATGCACCTCGATCAGCAGCCCATCCGCGCCGGCCGCCACCGCGGCCCGGGCCATCGGCGCCACCTTGTCTCGCAGACCCGTGCCATGCGACGGATCGGCCACGATGGGGAGATGGCTCAGCTTGTGGATGACCGGGATGGCCGAGATGTCCATCGTGTTGCGCGTGTAGCGCTCGAAGGTGCGGATGCCGCGCTCGCACAGGATCACCGCGTGGTTCCCCCCCGCCATGATGTACTCGGCCGACAGGAGCCATTCCTCCAGCGTGGCCGACAGCCCGCGCTTCAGGAGCACGGGGAGGGACGCCTTCCCCAGCTCGCGCAGGAAGGTGAAGTTCTGCATGTTGCGCGCGCCCACCTGGAGGATGTCGACGTACTTCGCGGCGACGTCGATCTGCGTCGCGTCCATCACCTCCGAGATGACGAGCATCTTCTGCTCGTCGGCCGCGGCGCGCAGCAGCCGCAGCCCCTCCTCGCCCAACCCCTGGAACGAGTAGGGTGACGTGCGCGGCTTGAATGCCCCGCCGCGCAGCACGCGGGCCCCGGAGCGCCGCACCGAAGCCGCGACCTTTCTGATCTGTTCCTCCGACTCCACCGCGCACGGCCCGGCCACCACGACCACCTCCGGGCCACCGAAAGAGACCTGGGCGCTCCCCCGGGCCGCGCCCGCGGCGATCACGCTCCCCTCCGGACGGAACACGCGTCCCGCCAGCTTCCAGGGCTCGGTGATCCTGAGGACCTCGCGCACTCCTTCCATGAGCTGGAAGTCGCGCGGGTCGAGGGCGCCGGCGTCGGAACCCACCGCGCCGATGATGGTGCGTGTCGCGCCCGTGGAGCGATGCGCGTCGAACCCCTTGCGCGTCAGCAGATCGATGATCTTCTGGATCTGCTCTTCCGTGGCGATGGACTCCATCACGATCACCATGGCGTCACGCGTCCTTTCTCTGCGGCCCCGAGGCCTGCGGGCCCGCCGCGGTTCTCTCCAGCCGTCGTGATTCGTCCAGGATGCGCTCGAAGAGTCTGCGGATGGCGGCATCCTCCAGAGGTCCCTCGTTCGCCGCGATGGCATGCCTTACTATTTCCTCCTCGCGCGCCGGATCGTAGATGGTCAGCCCCAGGCGGCTCTTGTGGGAGCCGATCGCCAGAGCGCAGCTGGCGCGCTCGTTGAGCAGCTCCACGATCTGCCGATCCACCGCGTCGATTTTTTCCCGCCAGCGAACGATCCCCTCGTCATCAGCCACGGACGTGTCCTCCTTTCCGGCGCGCATCAGGTTCCGAAGATCCGCGACGCCTCCTTCTCAACCTGGGCAACGACAGACACCATCTCGCCGCGGGCCACAGCGGCTTCGATGAAAGCGACCAGCGCGCTCCCCACCACGACCCCCTGGGCGATGGCCCCCGCGGCCTTCACTTGATGCGGCGTCGAGATGCCGAACCCGACGCCCACGGGGAGCGACGTGGCATCCCTGATGGAGGCGACCTCTCCGGCCAGCCCCTCGGGAAGATCCTCCCTGGCGCCGGTCACCCCCATCCGCGCGATGCAGTAGATGAAGCCACGCGCCGCGCGCGCCGCCGCGGCGATGCGCGCGGATCCGCTGGTCGGCGCCACGAGCAGGATCGGGTCAACGCCCCGATCCATGAGCAGCGCGCGCAACCCTTCTCCCTCCTCCAGCGGCAAGTCGGTCACCAGAACTCCGTCCACCCCAGCGCCGGCGACGCGTTCGGCGAACGCCTCCTCCCCCATCCTCAGGATGGGGTTCACGTAGGTGAACAGCACGAGCGGCACCCCGATGCGCGCGCGCACCGCCGCCGCCATGGCGATCGACTGGCTCAGCGTCACGCCGTGCGCCAGCGCCCGTCCTGCCGCGCGCTGGATCGTCGGCCCATCAGCGAGAGGATCGGTGAAGGGGACGCCCAGCTCGATGACGTCGGCCCCGGCGCGGGCGAAGGCCTCGCACAGCGGGACGGTCATCTCGGGGCTCGGGTCGCCGCAGACCAGAAACGGGATGCGGGCCGCGCGACGTTGGGTTCTGCACGTCTCGAACGCCGCCGCAATCCGGCCGGCTCCGCTCACGCTCCCCCCTCGCGCGACTGCGCAGTGTCGACGTCCTTGTCGCCGCGCCCCGACAGGTTCACGACGATGATGCCGTCGGAAGGCATCGACGGAGCCATCCTCGCGGCCCAGGCCACCGCGTGCGCGCTCTCCAGAGCCGGAATGATCCCCTCGGTGCGGGCCAGCAGGTGGAATGCCGCCAGGGCCTCCTGGTCGCTCACCGCGACGTAGGTGACGCGCCCCAGCTCCTCGAGGTGCGCATGCTCCGGGCCGATCGCCGGATAGTCCAGCCCCGCCGCAATCGAGGATGTCGGCAGGATGTTGCCGTCGTCGTCCTGAAGGATCCAGGTGTAGGTCCCGTGCAGGACGCCAGGCGCTCCGCCCGCGAACCGCGCCGCGTGCTCGCCGCGCGCGCCCGATCGCCCTCCCGCCTCGACACCGGTCATCCCGACCGCGGCGTCTTCGAGGAACGCATGGAAGAGACCGAGGCTGTTGCTCCCGCCGCCGACGCAGGCCACGAGCTGATCGGGGAGGCGTCCTTCCGCTTCGAGAATCTGCGCGCGCGCCTCGCGCCCGATCACCGACTGGAACTCACGGACCATGGCGGGGAACGGGTGCGGGCCGAGGACCGATCCCAGGATGTAGTGCGTGTCGCCGGCGTTGGTCACCCAGTCGCGCAGCGCTTCGTTGATCGCGTCCTTGAGAGTCCTGCTCCCCGAGTCCACGGCGATCACCGTCGCGCCGAGCAGCTTCATGCGGTAGACATTGAGCTGCTGGCGCTCCATGTCGACGGATCCCATGTAGATGACGCACGCGAGGCCGAAGCGGGCGGCGGCCGCAGCGGTGGCGACTCCGTGCTGTCCCGCCCCTGTCTCGGCGATGACCCGCCGCTTGCCCATCCTGCGCGTCAGTAGAGCCTGACCGATCGTGTTGTTGATCTTGTGCGCGCCCGTGTGGCAGAGGTCCTCTCTCTTGAGATAGATCTTCGCCCCGCCGACGTGCGAGGACAGACGTTGCGCCGGCATCAGCGGCGTGGGGCGCCCGCCGAAGGAACGCAAAGCAGCCTCCAGCTCTTCGTTGAACTCGCGATCGTGGCGCAGCTTCAGCCAGATGGACTCGAGATCCTCCAGGGGGCGCATCAGGGTCTCCGGGACGTACCGCCCGCCGAATTGGCCGAAGCGGCCCACACGGCCCCGCGCGTCGCCGGTCACACGCAGCTCCGCACGGCGTCCACGAAGGCTTTCATGCGCCCGGGATCTTTCCGACCGGGCGCAGTTTCCACACCGCTCGACACGTCCACGCCCCAGGGCCTGACGGTCGCAATCGCTTCGGCGACGTTGTCGGGCGTCAGTCCCCCGGCCAGGATCAGCCGCGGCGCCCTCGCGAAGGCCGCCCCGATCGACACCTTCGCCGCGGCGCGCCAGTCGATCGTCTCGCCCGTCCCCCCCGGGCGCTGGGCGTTCCCCGCGTCGAGCATGAAGGCGGGGGCCCCGTAGGATCGGATCGTCGTCACCAGTGATGCGGCTGACACCGCGGGGTCGATCCTGAAGACCTTGTACCAGGGAACGGCGAGCCCCTGGCAGAGCTCCAGCGGCTCGGAGCCATGGAGCTGCACGGCTGAAAGCCGCGCGCTTGCTGCCACCGTCTCGATCGCGGCGCGCGGCGCGTCCACGAAGACCCCGACGCGCGCGACGTAAGGTGGAAGGTCGCGGGTGAGATCCGGCAGCGCCTCGGCGTTCACCGCGCGGGGGCTGTCCTTCCACAGGACGAAGCCCAGGGCGTCCGCACCGGCATCGACGGCGGCGGCTGCATCTGCCGCAGAGGTGATGCCGCAGATCTTTATGCGGACCCGCGTCACTTGTCCTCCAAGACCAGCTTCCAGAGCGCGTCGCCGGGATCCTTCGCGCGCATGAGCGCCTCGCCGACGAGAAACGCCGCATAGCCGCAGCGCATGAGCCGGTCGATGTCGCGCCGGGAGCCGATGCCGCTCTCGGCGACCGCGAGGACCTCCACAGGGATGCGCGGCGCGAGCCGCTCGCAGGTTGCGAGGTCCACCTCGAGCGTCTTGAGATTGCGGTTGTTGACGCCAATCATCGTGGCACCGGCATCGAGCGCCCGCGCCAGCTCCTCCTCGTCGTGCACCTCCACCAGGGCCTCCACTCCGTACTGCCGCGCCGCGGCGAGCATCGCTCCGAGCGCTCCTCCATCGGCCCCGCCGGGGAGAAGCGCCGCGATCAGCAGCACCGCGTCCGCCCCCGCGACGCGCGACTCGGCGATCTGCCAGCGGGTGACGAGGAAGTCCTTGCGCAGGAGCGGCAGGTGCGCCGGCCGCGCCTCCACCAGGTGCGCGACGTCCCCGCCGAATGCCGCGGGCTCCGTGAGAACGGAGATGGCCGCCGCTCCGGACCGCGCGTAACCGATGGCGAGCTGGCGCGGCACGTACGGATCGCGCAGGAGCCCCGCCGAAGGCGATCGGCGCTTCAGCTCGGCGATCATGCGCGGCAACGGACCTGCCGACCTGGCCAGCCGGGCCGCGAACGGCCGTGCCGGCGGGAAGGTCTCGATCAGCGCCTCGTACGAAGCAAGCGGATGCTCCGCCATCCCCGCCCGCGCGCGCTCCTCGGAGCTGCGCGCGAGGTCATCCAGCATCATCGTCACGATCCTCCCTCTTTCGCCATGGTCCCGGCATGCGCGAGCCGCTCCAGCGTCGCGGCGGCCAGACCGCGGTCGATCGCGTCGGCCGCCTGCGCGACCCCTTCGCGCAGCGTGCGCGCGGCCGCGCCGATCCAGAGCGCCGCCCCGGCGTTGAGCAGCACGATATCCCGGGCGGCGCCCTTCCTACCCTCGAGGACCTGCCGCGCGATCCTGGCGTTGGCCGCCGGGTCTCCGCCGCGCAGGGCGGCGAGCGGCCACCGTCTCAACCCCGCGCTCTCGGGCCTGAAGGTCCGGCGCGCCAGACGTCCGTCGCGCAGCTCGATCGCCATCGTGAGCCCCGTCACGGTCAGCTCGTCCATGCCGTCGTGGCCGTGCACGAGCAGCGCCCGCTTCGTCCCGGACGCGCGGAGCACGCGCCCCATCGGCAGCATCGCTTCTCTGACGAACACGCCGATCACCTGCCGGCGCGCCCCCGCGGGGTTGCAGAGCGGACCTAGCAGGTTGAAGATCGTGCGCGTCCCGATCGATCGGCGGGCCGCCACCGCGTGCCGCATCGCCTTGTGGTATCGGGGCGCGAAGAGAAAGACGATCCCCGTGCGCTCGAGACAGGCCAGGGCCTCCTCGGGTCCGAGGTGAACGGACACTCCCAGCGCTTCGAGCAGGTCGGCGCTGCCGCACCGGCTCGAGACCGAACGGTTCCCGTGCTTCGCCACCGGAAGCCCCGCCCCCGTGGCCACGAGCGCCGAGACGGTGGAGACGTTGAACGTCCCCAGACCGTCGCCCCCCGTCCCACAGGTGTCCACGATCCTCGCGGCGAGACTGCGCCCCACCGCGATCGTCTCGCCGCGCCGTCGCAGCGATGCGGCGCAGCCGGCGATCTCGTCCGCGGTCTCCCCCTTGACGCGCAGCGCCATGGCGAACGCCGCGATCTGCGCGTCGTCGGTCTGCCCTTCCATGATGATGTCCATCGCGCACCCGGCCTCGCGGCGCGTCAGGTCGGCCCCCGTTGCGAGCCGCGACAGGAATGGCTTCAGCACCTGGTCGCTCGCTTCAGGAAGTTCGCCAGGAGCTTCTTCCCCTCGATGGTCATGATCGATTCGGGATGGAACTGGACTCCTTCGACATCCACCAGGGGGAATCCGACGTGACGGATCCCCATGATCACGTCCACACCGGCATCGTCGGCGATCGCCGAGACCTCGAGATCGGGGGGCAGGGAATGCCAGTCGATCATCAGGGAGTGGTAGCGCGTGGCGGTGAGTGGATTCGGCACCCCTTCGAAGACGCCCCGCGCGTCATGGGCGATCCTGGAGGTCTTGCCGTGCATCGGGCGCGGCGCCTTCACGACGGTCGCTCCGAAGGCCTGTCCGATCGCCTGGTGTCCGAGGCAGACACCAAGCAGCGGCATCTTCCCCGCGGCCTGCGTGATGAGATCGAGGGTGATACCGGCCCCTTCGGGGCGTCCCGGCCCCGGGGAGACGACGATCCCGTCGTAATCCTCATCCAGGATCTGCTCCACCGTGATCTGATCGTTGCGCTCTACTCTCACCTCGGCCCCAAGCTCCATCATGTACTGGGCGAGATTCCAGGTGAACGAGTCGTAGTTGTCCAGCAGGAAGACTCTCACCCCCTCGCTCACGCCGCGCCCCCCCGATGAGCCTCCTGGATCGCGGCGAGGACCGCCCGGGCCTTCGACAGCGTCTCTTCGTATTCGCGCTCGGGATCGGAGTCGGCGACGATGCCGCCGCCCGCCTGCACCCAGGCGGTGCGCCCCCTGGCCAGCATGGTGCGGATCGTGATGCAGGAGTCCAGGTCTCCGGAGTGATCGACGTAGCAGACCACCCCCGCGTAGGCGCCGCGCGGCTCCGGCTCCAGCGTGTCGATGATCTCCATGGCGCGCACCTTGGGGGCCCCGGAGACCGTCCCCGCGGGGAACGCCGCCTTCAGGGCGTCGAATGCATCGCGCCCCTCGGCGAGGGTCCCGGTGATGCGGGACACCAGGTGCATGACGTGCGAGAACTTCTGCACCGTCATCAGCTCGGTCACTTCCACCGACCCGGGCGCGCAGACACGCCCCAGATCGTTGCGCCCCAGGTCCACGAGCATCACGTGCTCGGCGCGCTCCTTGGGATCGGCACGAAGCTCATCCTCCTGCGCGGCGTCGGCCGCGGCGTCCCCCCCTCTGGGACGGGTCCCCGCGATCGGGTGCGTCTGCACGCGGCGCCCTTCCACCCTCACGAGCATCTCCGGGGACGCTCCGGCCAGGGCCATCTCCCCATCGCGCAGGAAGTACATGTACGGGGACGGATTGACGCGCCGCAGCGCCCTGTAGACCTGGAAGGGATCGCATCCGATGGTCATCCGGAAACGCTGCGAGAGCACGACCTGATAGATCTCCCCTTCGCTGATGTTGCTCTTCGCCTTGCCGATCATCTCGAGATAGTCGGCGCGCGTCACGTTCGCGCGGGGGCGTCCCCCTCCCATGCGCTTCCCGCGTCCACGCGCGCCCCTCAGCGAGGCCGGCAGCGGACGCGCGAGCGCCGACGCGAGCTTCTCCAGCCTGGCCACGGCCGAAGCATGCTGCGCGCGCAGAGGACGCTGGTCGGCGTCGGTCCTGACCGCCGCGATCAGCAGGATGCACTGGCGCAGATGATCGAAGGCGAGGATCGTATCGTAGAAGCCGAACCAGACATCGGGGAGGTCCGCGGCGTCCCCCGTGCGCGCGGGCCGGGCGCTCCTTATTCTTTCCAGACCGCGCGCGGCTTCCCAGGAGACGTAACCCACCGCCCCTCCCGTGAAGCGCGGCAGCTCCGGGACAACCACGGGCTTCATCGCCGCGAACAAGGAGCGCATCCTCTCGAGCCACGCCCCCTTCTCCTCGATGACCTGCCCTTTCTCTCTCACTGTCAGCACGCCGTCGCGGGCCGAGAGGACGCGATACGGAGCGCTCCCGACGAACGAGTAGCGCCCGAAGCGCTCGCCTCCTTCGGCCGATTCGAGGAGAAACGACTGATCGTGTCTCCGCGCACTGAGCAGCCAGGACATCACCGGCGTGAGGCAGTCGGCCGGGATGTCCCGCCACACGGGCACGACGTTCCCGGCGCCCGCGAGCGCCCGGAACCTGCTGAATGTCGCTGTCTCCAATCACTTCTCCGGAATGGTGAAGACGACGAACAGGTCGTGCTCGATCCCCTTCGGATTCGCGTGCAGCTCGAACGTCTTGCCGAGGAGCTGACCCTCGGGCCTGGGGAAATAGAGGTTGTCGAGCATGTACTGGTGGGAGTGCAGCTCGAACTGATCGCTGACGATCCCCTGGCTGGGGAAGAAGTTGGAATTGATGCGATCGAAGATCTCCAGTTTGAGGCCCAGATGGTCGAGATCCATGAGCTGGCGGTCGTAGCTCAGCTTGCCCTGGACGCGCACCTCGGGAATGGTGGCCATTCCGTACCGCGCGCCGGCGACGGGGTCGACGAGCGTGAACGACTCGCGGGTGATCTCCAGCTTGGCGCCGCTCTTGTTCAGCAGGACCACCGTGAGCGGGATGAACGCATCGTCGTCATGGAAGCGGGCGGCGTTCACCCCGACGGTCATGAGGTAGGTCTTGCCTTCCTCTTCGAAGATGAAGGTGGACAGCTTCCTGTTGGTGGTCCCCGTCGCGAAGGGCACGCCGGCGGGCGGCCGATCGGAGCCGCGCCGGCATGCGACGGCGACGAGCGCAAGCGTCACGGCCAGCACACAGACGGCCACGCTGCGCCAGACCATCCGGGGATCGGCTGCTCTCACGACATTCATCGCAACCTCCTTGAATTCCATTGGCCCCGCGGGGCGGTCAGGCGCCCACGTAGCGCGAGTAGACCCCTCGGGCCACGACAGGGTCCTTGGTGCCGTTCACGATGGCCCGGCCATCGGTGAAGACCGAAACCGAAAGCCCCTCGGCCGAGAAGCGCAGCATGAACTCGGAGACCTGCACGTTCATTGACGACGACAGCCGGGCGGCGAGATCCTTGAGATCGATGGCAGGGCGTCCCTCCGGGGTCACCTGCACCGCGTCGCGCCCGCACAGGGTTGCCGACCGCGTCCCCCGGCTCGCCAGCGCAGCGAATTCCATGCCGTCGCACGTGGCGCACCGCCGCCGCCCGCCCCCCTTGGGCACCGACACGCGGGTGAACGTCCCGCTCCACGCATCGATGCTGACCAGATCCCTCGTCATCGCCTCGCGGTTGCCCGAAAGCAGCTTGATCGCCTCGGCCGACTGAAACCCGGCGACGATGGAGACGATCGGCCCGAGGACCCCCGCGGTATCGCAGGTGGGGACGCTCCCCGGCGGCGGCGCGGTCTCCATGACGCAGCGCAGGCACGCGGTCTCGCCCGGCAGGATGTTCATCGTCAGGCCGTAGCTGGCCAGACATGCGCCGTAGATCCACGGGATGTCGTGGCGGATCGACACGTCGTTGATGAGAAAGCGCGTCTCGAAGTTGTCCGTACCGTCCACGATGAGCGTGACGCCGCCCAGCAGATCCACCGCGTTGTCCGGGTTCAGGTCCGAGACGACACCGTCGATCTGGATGTCGGGATTGACGCGGGAGAGCTTCTGCGCCGCGGCGATCGCCTTGGGCGTCATCGCCTTCACGTCGTCCTCGTCGAAGAGCACCTGGCGCTGGAGGTTGCTCAGCTCCACGAAGTCGCGGTCGATGATCCGGATGCGCCCGACGCCCGCGCGCGCGAGCAGCGTGGAGGAGACGCAACCCAGGGCGCCACACCCCACGATCGCGACGGAGGAAGCCGCGAGCGCCTTCTGGCCGGACTCCCCGATGGGAGGAAGGAGGATCTGACGCGCGTAACGCCCCGCCGGGTCGACATTCATCGACGCATCGCGCGACATGGGGATCACCCTGCTGGGCGCTGGTCGAGGAGCTCCTGACGTGCCGCTTCGCGCATCATGTCGATCGGAGCGTTCCTGCCGCTGAAGAGCTGGTACTGCTCGGCCCCCTGGAGCACCAGCATCTCCAGCCCCCCGAGAGTCGGGATGTTGCGGCGGGCCGCCGCGCGCAGAAGGGCGGTCGCGCCCGGCGCGTAGACGAGGTCGTAGACCAGCTTCCCCTTGATGGCGCCGGCGGGAACGGGGAGCTTCCCATCGGCGGACCGGCCATTGCCGATCATGCCGACCGGCGTGCAGTTGATGAGGACGTCGTAGGACTCGCGGGAGAGTCTGCCGGGAGGGACCCATCGCCCGGACACTCCCTTCGCCAGCGCCCGGCCGGGGCGCTCGGAGCGGGATGAGACGATGACCTTGGCGCCACCGGAGGCCACCGCGTGCGCGATGGCACGGGCCGAGCCCCCGGAGCCCACGACGACCATCGTGAGACCGCGCACCTTCAGCCGCTGCGCGGCGAGCGCTTCTCTCAGCGCGGCGTAGCCCCCCGTCGCGTCGGTGTTGAACCCCACGAGCCGCTGGCCGTCGTGAACGATCGTGTTCACGGCCCCGATGCGCCGCGCGAGCGGCTCGACCAGATCGAGGTACTTCATCACCTTGATCTTGTAGGGCGCCGTGACCGAGAGGCCGCGCAGACGCAGCTGGCGGACGATCGTCTTGAGGTTCTTCAGCTCGACCGGGCGCGCAATCTCCAGCGGGACGTAGCGGTAGTTCAGTCCGTGCGTCTGGAACGCCGCGTTCTGGATCACCGGAGAAAGCGAGTGTCCCAGCGGTGTGCCGATGATGCCGGCGAACCGCGTCTCCCTGTCGATGTCGTCGACCCGGTAGACGCCGATCAGATCGGGGAGGCTGATCTGACCGGGGGCGGTCTGCGCCCCCTCGCCGCTGCTGACGTACGTCGCCCACGAACCCCACGGCAGCGCCATGATGCGGCTGAGGCGCCCCGGCTCCCCCATCGCGAACGAGATGATCCGCGGCGATGACTCCGACACCGCGCCGAGCAGCTCCTTCACTTCGAGCACATCTGACAGACTCCGCGCCGTGCCGACGATCTTGACGACCGTGGTGTTCGGCACCCTGCTCATCCTCTTGTAGAGCATCTCGGGCGCCCGCGGCATCCGGCGCATGTCGTGCCACGAGACGATGATGCCGATGTCCGCGTGCGGGGAGATGCGCTCGGCCAGCGACAGGACCCCGCTGTCGAACTCCAGATCGAGGAACGACGCTCCGGCGCGCAGGGCCGACCAGAGCATCTCCTTGCGGTTTTCCTCGGGCCCGCTGAAGCCTCCCCCCTCGGCGCGGCGGCGGCAGGTGGCGATGATGGGGCGCGGCGCCTCCGCGAACAGCGTTCTGAGGGCCGCGAAATCAAGGCGCCCCAGCGCGTCGAGACGCACTTCGAGGGCATCCGCTTTCTGGGGGGCCGACAGGATTGCCGAGCGCATGCGCGCCGGCGTCTTCTCGGCCAGCGACAGTATGATCATTTGGCAGAGGATAGCATGGTCCCCTCGCGCGACGTTTGCGATTCCCCGTATCGGGGCGTACCATCGTCGCAGCGACGTGCCATGGGGACGAACGCAATCGACATGGAGGATGAGATGGGTGACGCGGCGGCGTTCAGGCTGACGCAATGCGCCTCCTCGGGTGGTTGAGCGGCCAAGCTGAGTCCGGTGGACTTGGGTCACATCCTGGCTCATCTCGAGGGTCCGCAAGACCCTGACCTGCTGGTCGGATTCGACACTTCCGACGATGCCGGGGTCTACAGGGTCGGGGAGAAGCTCGCCCTCGTGCAGACTGTGGACATCATCACTCCCGTCTGCGACGACCCACGCCTGTTCGGCCGGATCGCGGCGGCCAACTCACTGTCCGACGTGTACGCGATGGGCGGACGTCCGGTGACCGCGATGAACATCTGCTGCTTTCCTGGCGAAGGAGTTCCCGACGGGGTCTACCACGACATCCTGAGCGGGGCGCTCGAGGCGATCCGCGAGGCGGGGGCGGCCCTGGTGGGAGGGCACACGGTGCGCGACCGCGAGCTGAAGTACGGGCTGTCGGTGACCGGGCTGATCGACCCGTCGCGCATCCTGCGCAACGCCGGCGCGCGTCCCGGCGACGCGCTCGTGCTGACCAAGCCAATCGGGACCGGCGTGCTCATCAACGGCGCACGCAAGGACCGCGTCCCGCAGCCGCAGTTCCAGGCGGCCCTGACGACGATGGCCCGGCTCAACGCCAAGGCGTGCGCCGCGGCGCTGGCTCATGACGCCACGGCGTGCACCGACGTCACCGGGTTCGGCCTCGCGGGGCACGCGCTGGAGATGGCCCGCGGCGGTGGCGTGCGGCTCATCATCCGCGCGGCAGAGGTTCCGGTGTTCGACGGGTCGCGGGCGATGGTGGAGGCCGGCGTGACGACGGCGATGACCTCCTCCAACAGGACGCTGGCTTCCGGCGCCATCTCCTTCGACAACGCCATCGACGAGACCTCGCGCACGCTCTTTTTCGACCCGCAGACCTCCGGAGGGCTTCTGATCGCCCTCCCCGCGTCGCGCGCCCTGTCCCTGGTCGCGGCGCTGCATGCGGCGGGAGATGGTGCTGCGGACCTGATCGGCGAAGTGGCGGGCGGGGATCCCGGACTCGACGTCGTCTGATGCCCCGCAGGCTCCCCGCAGGGCCTGCTACAATCTGCATCCGATGGATCCCGCCGGCTTCCCCTCCCCGCGCCGCAACCCCACGCGCTCCGTGCGCGTCGGCCGCGCCACGCTCGGCGCCGGAAACCCGATCGCCGTGCAGTCCATGACCGCCACCAAGACGCAGGACGTGGAGGCCACGGTGCGCCAGGTGCTCCAGCTCGAGGAGGCCGGCGCCGACATCGTCCGCATCGCGGTGGACTCCGACAAGGACGCCGCGGCCCTGGCCGCCATCCGCTCCCGGACGCAGGTTCCCCTCTCCGTGGACCTTCAGGAGAATTACCGGCTCGCCGAGTTGGTGGGCCCTTCGGTCGACAAGATCCGCTACAACCCGGGGCACCTCTGGCATCACGAGAAGCAGAGGCCCGTCCGCGACAAGGTCGCCTTCATCGCCGATGCGGCGGCCAAACACGACTGCGCCATCCGCGTCGGCGTCAACTGCGGCTCGGTGGACCCCGAGAAGGTCGGGCGCTTCGGTGATGATTCCGTGGCACCGATGGTGCAGTCGGCCCTGGAGCATTGCGCCTGGCTCGACGAGATCGGCTTCACGCGCTACGTGGTGTCCTTGAAGGATTCCGACCCCGCCAAGGTCATCGAGGCGAACCGCCTGTTCGCGGCGCAGCGCCCCGACGTCCCGCTGCATCTCGGGGTGACGGAAGCCGGGCTCCCCCCCGACGGCGTCATCAAGACGCGCATCGCTTTCGAGCAGCTATTGTCGGCAGGCATCGGCGACACCATCCGCGTCTCTCTCACCGTCCCCAACGATCGCAAAGGAGAGGAGATTGCGGCGGGGAGGCAGATCCTGAGCGACGTCGCCGCGGGGCGCTTCCGCTCGGTGCCCCAGTTCGGCAACGGACGGCTGAACATCATCTCGTGCCCGTCCTGCTCGCGCGTCGAGAACGAAGCGTTCGTTGAGCTGGCCGAGAAGGTGAAGGAGATGACCGCCTTCGCCGCGGAGCACGCCATCACGATCGCGGTGATGGGGTGCCGTGTCAACGGCCCCGGCGAGACCGACGACGCCGACCTCGGGCTGTGGTGCGCGCCCAACCACGTCAACCTCAAGCGCCGCACCGAGTCGCTGGGGACCTTCTCCTACGACGAGATCCTCTCCCGCCTCAAGCGCGAGCTGGAGTCGCTGATCGCGTCACGGGCTGTGCGCACCTGATCAGGTATCCCAGAATCGGGTTGGTCCGATGAAGCGTCAGGACTGGTGGATGATGCCTAAGGGGTCTTTCTGGACCCCTTCCCGAATCCTCTCCGGATTGGTGTTTCTCATTGTTTTTGTCGCCGGGGTTGAGTTCTCCCCGGCATCCTCTTCTTCATTCTCTAATTCCTCATCGCGCATGAGAACCCTTCCCGAGAAGCGCCCTGCGAGGCGCGGATCTTGCTCGGCATTGAACCGTGCGCTTCCAGTGGGATGCCGCGAAGGCCGAGCTAAACCTCAGGAAGCACGGCGTGTCCTTCCAGGAGGCAGTGACCGTCTTCTATGATCCATTGTCTGCCACCTTCGATGACCCGGAACACTCTGAACGCGAGTTGCGGTGGATCACGGTCGACATCTCCGCCCGGGCCCGGCTTGTTGTTGTATGCCATACTGAGCGTGGTCGCTCCGTACGCCTGATCAGCGCCCGGCTCGCGACCAAACGCGAGAGAGAGCGCCATGAGGACCAAGACACGGGAGGCTGACTTGCGACCTGAGTACGAGTTCGATTACTCGACCGCCGTGCGCGGAAAGTACTATCGGCGCCTCCTCAAGGAGGGCGCCAACCTCGTCGTGCTGGATCCTGACGTCGCAAAGGCGTTTCGCACATCCGCTTCTGTCAACAAAGCACTCCGTTCGCTGCTCGAGGTTGTGGTGTCAACGCGGCGTCCAACCAGATCCAGCGGTCGGCGTCGCGCGTCACGTGCTCTGCGACCGCAAAGAAAACGCCGCACGTCCCGCCGCTAGCTCGCCTATGATTGACAAGGTCATCACAATGCTCGTCGTTGATAGCTACCAAAAGGCGGAAACTCAACCGAATGACCCATGGTCGGATTGAGCGGTTACAAGGATGAGCGTCGTATTGTTGAGATCCACGGGTTCGGTCACCCGAGGCCATTCACTCGATATCGCTTGGTGGTTGAATCTGTTGCAGATGTGTTGGCGACACGACTTCCAAAGCCAGGAAGATAATTGCGTACGATCACGACAGCGACACCGGGTCGACGTCGATGATCAGGTCGCGCGGGGAGGAGAGGCCCCCGGCAGACAGCGCGTCCACGGTCTCGTTGAGCGCGTCGGAGAGCTTGCGGCGGGACGCGGCCTTCACGATGACCTGGTAGCGGTACCTCCCCTTGAGGCGCGCCAGCGGCGCCACGGAGGGCCCCAGCACCGCCATCCCGGGGCCGGCCTTCTCCTTCACCACCGAAGCGACCTGGTGCACGCGCCGCACCCCCGCCTCCGGACTGGGAGCGTGGACGATGAGGTTGGCCATCGCGACGAACGGCGGGTATTTCATGACACGCCGGAAGCGGATCTCCTTCTCGAAGAACCCCTGATAGTCCTGCTTCACGGCCGCCGTCATGGCGTAATGGTCGCTGTGGTAGGCCTGCACCATCACCTCTCCTGGCGAGGTCCCGCGCCCCGATCGCCCGGCCACCTGCGTGAGGAGCTGGAAGGTCCTCTCCGACGAGCGGAACTCCGGAACCGAAAGCTGGGCATCGGCGTTGAGGACTCCGACGATCGTGACTCCGGGGAAGTCGTGCCCCTTGGCCACCATCTGGGTTCCCACCAGCAGGTTCGTCGCGCCACGCTCGAACGCCTCGAGGATGTCGGTGGCGGCCCGGCGCCCTCGCGCCGTGTCGCGGTCGAGGCGGGCGAGCCGCGCCTCGGGGAACGATTCGCGGAACCGCTCCTCGAGCCGCTCGGTCCCGGCGCCGACGAGCACCACCTTGTCCGACCCGCAGGTGCCGCACGACGTCGGTTTGCCCCGCCGGTAGCCGCAGTAGTGACACAGCATGCGATCCTCGCTTCGGTGGTACGTGAGCGACACGCTGCACCGCTTGCACTGGTCCGTGGAGCCGCATGAGCGGCAGATCGACACCGGGGCATAGCCGCGCCTGTTGAGCAGGATGATCGCCTGCTCCCCTTTCGCGAGCCGCTCCCGCACCGCGTCGGCGAGCGGCGCTGCGATCAGCTCCTCTTTTCCGGTGCGCTCGAAGCGCTCCCTCATGTCGATCATCGTCACGCGCGCCAGCGGGCGCTCGAAGATCCGGTGCGGCAGGGTCAGGAGTGTGAGCCTCTGGTTGAGGGCCGCGTGGTAGGACTCGACGGAAGGCGTCGCCGAGCCCAGCACGACACAGGCCGATGCGTCCTTGGCGCGCACCAGCGCCAGGTCGCGGGCGTTGTAGCGCGGGTCTTCCTCCTGCTTGAACGAGCCGTCCTGCTCCTCGTCGACGATGACCAGCCCCAGCTTCTCCACGGGGGCCAGCACCGCCGAGCGCGCGCCCAGCACGATGCGCGCTTTCCCCTGCCGCGCGCGACGCCACTCGTCGAAGCGCTCGCCTGGCCCGAGGCTGGAGTGGAGGATCGCGAGACTGTCACCGAGGCGGGCGCGCAGGTTCCGCGCCAGCAACGCCGTCAGCGCGATCTCCGGGACGAGGTAGAGCGCGTTGCGCCCTTCCTTCAGGCACCGTTCGATCGCGCGCAGGTACACCTCGGTCTTGCCGCTCCCCGTCACCCCCATCAGGAGGAAGGCCGCATACTTCCGCGCGCACAGCGGAGCCGCGATCGCGGCGATGGCGTCACGTTGATGGACCGTCGGCTCCGGGATCGGCGTGCCCTCTCCATCAATGGTGGACGCGATCGCCGGACGGCGTTCGACTTCCACCCTGCTTGGGACGATCAGCTTCTTGCCGATCAGCGCCTTGATCGCCGTCCCCGAAGGGCCGAGGCGATCCTCGATCTCCGCCGACGGGACGCCACGCGCGCCGGCGGATCGGATCAGGGCGAGCACCGCGACCTGCCTCGGAGCGCGCGCGGCGGGTTCGAAGGCCCCACCAGGGGCCGCCGCCGCGTGAAGGACCGTCTCGAACTTCGCTTTCACGCGCGCGCCCTTCAGCACCGTCTCGAGCCTGATCGCCCCCGCCTTCTCGAGGGCGCGCAGGGCTCCGCGGGATGCCCCCAGGTCGCGCAGGCTGATCCCTTCTTCGGGGATCCTCGCCAGGATCGCCCCCGAGCCGCCGTTTGCGGGCACGGCCCCCGGCTGGCGCAGCACGACGATTTCGCTGCGGCGCGACACCCCCGGCGGGATCGTCGCCGCGAACATCGAGCCCTCGGGAGCCACGTAGTAGCGGGAGGCCCAGGACGCGAGCGCCATGATGTCCGGCGGCAGCAGCGGAGCGTCGTCAGGGAGGTCCGCGATATCCCGGAGGCGGCTCGGCTCGACCCTGGATCCTGGCGCTTCCGGGACGATGACCCCCGTGACGAGGCGTCGCCCCACGGGGACCACGGCGCGCGCGCCGGGCTCGGTCGAGCCGGCGAGGCCTTCGGGCACCGCATACGTGAGGGTGCCGCGGATCGGAACGGGCACGGCCACGTCGATGCAGCGTGATATCTTTTCGCTCATGCCTGAATCCGAAGGCCTCTTCTCACGCGTCGGCGTGGTGCTCCTGCGACCTCGCAGCCCGGGCAACGTGGGCTCGGTCGCGCGGGCGATGAAGAACATGGGGTTCTCGCGGCTCGTGATCGCCGACCCGGTCATCTACGACGATGAACGTTACTTCGACGACGAAGCGCGCCGCATGGCCTGGAACGCTGCAGATCTGCTGGACAGCCGCCACATCGCTCCCGACCTCGATGCCGCGCTGGCCCCCTTCACCTTCGTGGTGGGGACCTCCTCGCGCCCGGCACCACCGGCGCGCGTCGCCGGCCCCCGCGATGCGGCCGCCGCGATCGCCGGGCACCTGGCTGCGACGCGCTCGGGGGCCGTCGCTTTGCTCCTGGGCCAGGAGGACATCGGCCTGACGCGCGACGATCAGTCACGCTGCCATCTGATCGCGTCGATCCCATCATCTGATCTCTATCCGTCGCTGAATCTCTCCCACGCCGCGCTGCTCTTCCTCTACGAGCTGCGTCTCGCGCTGTGCGACTCCGGCACCTCGGCGCTCCCCCGCGCCGATCGCCCCACCGCCGCCCAGATCGATGCGTTCCACCGCAGGCTCGAGGAGGCGCTCGATGCCCTCGACTTCTTCCAGGGGACCGGGAAGGCCCACATGATGCGCGAGATGAGCGCACTCTTCAACCGCGCGGCCCTCACCCAGCGCGAGCTGGCCATCTTCGAGGGGCTCGTCAACAGGATCCTCTGGACGACCGGGCGGTCCCGCCGGGCCTCCTCGGGCCGAGGAAACGGCATCATCCGATGTTGACCTTCCGTGAGTACGGCACGACCGGCCATCGCGTCGTCGTGCTCCACGGAGGGCCGGGGGCGCCCGGATCGGCGGCCTCCCTGGCGAAGGATCTGGCAAAACACTTCCGTGTGATCGAGCCACATCAACGAGGGAGCGGTGGCGAGCCCCTCACGGTCGCCCAGCCCCTCACTGTCGCCCGTCACGTCGCGGACCTCCAGGACCTGATCGACGATTGGTGCGAGGGGGAGCGCCCTGCGCTGGTGGGACACTCCTGGGGGGCGATGCTCGCCCTGGCCCACGCGGCGGCGCATCCGCGCGCGGTCGGAGCGATCGCGCTGGTCGGATGCGGGACGTTCGACGCCGCATCACGCGCGCGCATGAACGGAACCCTCAGTGAGCGGATCCCCGAGGTGCTCCGCGAGCGCCTGAACCGCCTCTCCGATGAAATCCCCGACCCCGATGCGAGGCTCGCGACGCTCGTGCGTCTCCTGCTTCCCAGCTACTCCCATCGTCTCCTCAGAGAGGGTCTTGACGATATGGCTTGTGATGCGCGCGCCCACGACGAGACATGGGGCGACATGCTGCGGCTCCAGGACGAAGGGTTCTTTCCGGCGGCTTTCGCCGCCATCAAGGCCCCGGTCCTCATGCTTCACGGCGAGGTCGACCCGCATCCTGGCGGCATGATCCGGGATCGGCTCCGGACCTTCATTCCCCACCTCGGGTATCACGAGCTGTCCCGCTGCGGCCACTACCCGTGGCTCGAGGCCAAAGCTCGCGATAGGTTTCTCGGGATCCTCCGCGGGTGGCTGAAGAAGAAAAGCGGAACGTAAACCGCCTTTCCCGCGTATGTGTCTAAGAAGACCAAGGTCCTGCAGGAACGGGACCGGTCCCCGGCCATCGGACGCGACCAGGATGCGGTTTCTGATCGTTGGGGATGACCGGAGTTCTGCCGGCACGCTGTCGCGCGTCGTCGATGAGACTCTCTCCGCGTTGGGCCGCCGCGTCACCGCCATCAGGACCCTCAAGGACCCGCGCAAGGCGAAGCCCTACATCCAGCGGATCCCCATCGACTTTCTCTTTCTTGATCTCGACGTCGCAGGGGCAGCCGCTCTGCTCGACGATCCCATCGCGCGTTCGTTCAAGACCATCGTCATCGCGAGCGGCACCCAGCACGCGCCCCGCGCCATCGAGATGGGGGTGGCCGGTTACCTGGTCAAGCCCGTCACTCTCGATCCGCTCGCCAGAACGCTCACCCGGCTGTTGAATGCGCACGGGGGATCGAACGGCTTGGGCGGCGCGGGCCGCTGCCTCCCGCTGCGCACGCGCGGCACGATCCGCCTGATCCCCATCGACACGCTGATCTACGCCCGCGGCGCGGGACCCTACGCCGAGCTGAAAATGAAGGATGGCTCGACCATTTTCTACAACAGGTCCCTCCGCGCGCTGCGCGCCGCGCTCCCCGCGACCTTCGAGCGGATCCACCGCTCCTACATCGTCAACACCTCGGCGATCACCGGCTTTCTCGCCCATGAGGGGACCCGCTACGAGGTTCAGCTTCAGGGGGGCGAGCGCCTTCCGGTGGGGCGGGCCCACTACAAGCGCCTGCGAACCGTGATGGGCTGAGCCCATCCACCGAGGAGCCATCCGTGAGGCATTTGAGCCGTCCATGATTAATCCCGCGCTTGGCTGGCAACCGCCCCCCTCGGTCGCTGGTCAATAAGCGTGTCCAGGCGGCACGTCCCCTTCAGCCAGTACAGAGGGGCCGGCAACGCGCCGCGAGTCCGAATCACCCCCGGCCACAAGGGAGGTCTTCGATGCTGGCTCGCCGCGCGCGCTTCTTCATCCTCGTCTGCCTCGTCTCCGCCATCCCCATCGGTTCGGCGCTCGCGCAAGGAGGGATCAGCGCCACGATGAAAGGGCGCGTCGTCGACGCGGACGGATCAGGGCTCCCCGGTGTGGTGGTTCAGATCCGAAGCGCCGCCCAGCCGACCGGGAACAAGGCGGTGCCCACCGACATCGAAGGGAACTACCGCATCCCGCTCCTCCCCCCTGCCAACGACTACATGATCTCGATCAACTATCCGGGATTCGCGCCCATCGAGCTGGGGCCGATCGATCTCGACCCCGGCAAGACCACGGTGCAGGACATCAGCCT
>Ga0137432_1000092_pt1 | contig 66268 bp, 36 predicted proteins | sample EasRivERMZT820_2_FD_102337 | JGI IMG/M metagenome (GOLD analysis project Ga0137432, IMG submission 102337) | Soil microbial communities from meander-bound floodplain in the East River, Colorado, USA - East River MetaG ERMZT820_2 | ecosystem: Environmental > Terrestrial > Soil > Floodplain ... | reverse complement strand
TGCGGCACGGATTTGCACATCTATCATTGGGATGCCTGGGCGCAGAAGACCATCCCGGTGCCCATGGTGGTCGGACACGAATTCGTGGGAGAGATTGTCGAAGTCGGTTCGAACGTCGCGGACTTTCATGCCGGTGATATTGTCAGCGGAGAAGGACACGTGGTTTGCGGTCGTTGTCGGAACTGCATGGCAGGACGCCGGCATTTGTGCGCCGACACGCAAGGCATCGGTGTGAACCGCACCGGAGCGTTTGCCGAATACATTGCGCTTCCGATGACCAACGTCTGGCTTCACCACAAATCTGTGGACCGTGATGTGGCCGCCATTTTCGATCCGTTTGGCAACGCCGTCCATACGGCCCTGTCGTTTCCAGTGCTGGGCGAAGATGTGTTAATCACGGGCGCGGGGCCCATCGGGATCATGGCCGTTGCGATTGCTCGCCATGCGGGCGCCCGATTCGTCGTGGTCACGGATCGAAACGAGTATCGCCTCAATCTGGCCCGAGAAATGGGAGCAACCGTCACGCTCAATATCCGCAAAGGCGACCTCCGGGAGGTGCAGAAGCAACTGGGGATGACGGAAGGCTTCGATGTGGGCCTGGAAATGTCGGGCAACCCCGCCGCCTTCCGCGACATGATCGACAACATGTGCCACGGCGGAAAAATCGCGTTGCTGGGAATTCCTTCCGAAGCCATAGCCATCGACTGGAACAAAGTCGTTTTCAACATGCTGACCATAAAAGGCATCTACGGACGTGAGATGTATGAGACGTGGTATAAGATGACCGTGATGCTGCAAAGCGGACTCGACATTCGCCCCGTCATCACGCATCGGTTTCATTACAGTGAGTTTGAAAAAGGATTCGAAGTGATGCAATCCGGCCAATCGGGGAAAGTCATTTTGAATTGGCGAATCGAATAGGCCGGAACCAAGCTTTGATCTAAGACAACGAAATTGCTCTTTCTGCGTGCTCCGCTTCCGTTCATCCTCCCAGGTAGCGCGCTACCGCTTCGGCCCGCGAACGCACTTGGAGCTTCTCGTAGATATTGCGCAGATGCGTGTGCACTGTCTGGACACTGATTGCCAATTCATCCGCCACTTCCTTGGAGCGATAACCACGCGTGAGCAGGGTCAGGATTTCGCTCTCGCGGGCTGTTAATTCCTCGTTCCGCTCCGACGAAGGCCGCTTGGTCTGAAACGTCTGCACGAGCATCCGCGCGATCTGGCTGGACATCGGAGAACCACCCTGGTGGACCTCCTCAATGGCGGCGAAAATTCGATCGGGCGGCACGTTTTTTACCAGATAGCCCGTCGCCCCCGCCTGCAACGACTCAAACACGCGTTGGCTGTCGTCTTCGATGGTCAACATGATGAACTGGGTTTTGGGAAGGCAGGGCTTGAGTTCACGCACGCAATGGACGCCTGACTTCCGCGGCACATTGATGTCCATCAGCACCACATCGGCGGGATTGTTTAGCAACCGCTGCAACGCCTCTTCGCCTGTGGCGCAAGCATCGCCAAGCCGAAAGCCGGGCGTCGAATCCAGAATTTCCGCCAGGCTTTGACGAATGCTCTGGTTGTCCTCCACAATGGAGACTTTGATGCTCATGTTGATTTTGGCCGAAACGACTGTGTCGGGATGCTGATGCGCGTCCCTTGGCCACAGCCGCTTGCCAGCTCCCAACGGCCGCCGAGGCTCTCCACACGTTGGCGCATGTTGAGCAAGCCGTTGCCCCCATTACCCGATGGTTGAGAGCCGAGGGTTGGGAGTTGAGAGTCATTCAGTTCGAACCCTTGCCCATCGTCGGCCAGGCAAAGGCAAAGATCGCTTCCGTCCATTTGCAAACTGAAACGTATCTCCCGCGCGCCGGCATGTTTGACCGCATTGTGAAGCCCCTCCTTGACGACCAGATGAATGTGATAGCGCGCTGGCGAGGGCACCGTGAGTCCAGGAAACTCACCCGGCAATTCCAGCCGGCAGCGCAAGCCGGCGTCGGTCACAAAATCTTCGACCTGCTGGGCGAGGAACCGCGCCAGACCCTCCAGGGTGTCATGCTTGGGATTCAGCGCCCACACGGTCCCGCGCATGTTATCCACCAGCGCGCGCGTATTGGCGGCGATTTCGGCAAGCTGACCAACAGCTTGTGGCCCCTGGAGTTGACGCTGAGCCAGGTCCGCCTTCAAGGCGATGCCGGTGAGGTTTGCCCCCAGGTCGTCGTGCAGGTCGCGGGCGATGCGGGCGCGCTCGTCCAGCAACGCGCGCTGTTGCTCCAGGTGCTGGAGGCGCCGCAGCCCTCGCACGCGCCGATGATGAACGCCCAATCCCGCCAGCACTGCCCCCGTCACGCACAAAATGTAGAAGGGCCAGGTCTCATAAAAGTGTGGCGCGAGCGAAAACTCGAAGACAGCCGGAGTTTCGTTCCAGACACCGTGCGGATTGGCCGCCTTGACTTGGAAACGATAGTGGCCAGGTTTGAGATCCGCATAGTAGGCTACCCGCTCGTCGGTCATCTTGCGCCAATCGCGGTCGTGACCGGTAAGCCTGTATTGGAATCGCACTCGCCGAGGATCAAAGAAAGAATTCGCCGTGTAATGAATCTTCAGCCAGCGAGCCCGGCCCGCCGGAAGCCGCAACACCGGGGCGCGGCTGTCCCCAGCCGCAGCACGTGGAATGGAGGACATCGCTTGGGACGCGGCAGCGACTTTCTGCGCGTCGTGGCCGCTGCGGTTGGGGACCGCCGCGCTCCATCGCTGCGCCACGCCATCCCCGTAAATCACCTCGTCATCCGCTTGGACCTGTTCGATGACGATCGGCGGTGGCACATCAGTTTCCATCACCTCACCCGGATCGAACACGACGACACCACGCGTCATGGGAAACCACATCCGGCCATCCGGCAGGCGAGCGGCGTTCGGTTGGTAGTCGCCGTTGCCTTCGGTGCTGGCCATGCCATCCGCCTTGCCGTAGCTCACGCAATGCAGCCGCCGCTGCCGGCCATCGGCGACGGCGTGCAGATCGGCCTGCCGCACCCGGAAGATGCCGCGGTTGCAGTGCGCCCAGTAATGGCCACGCTTGTCGTCCAGCAGGCTGTAAGTTTCATGGTCCAACAGACCTTCGCGTTCGGTGACGGCACGAATTTCGCCCGCGCGTATTCGGTTCAGCCCGGTAGGCGTGCCCGTCCAGATGGTGCCATCCTCCTCCACCGCCAGCGGTATAACGCGGCCCGGCAGCAGACCGTCCCGCGTGGAATAGGCGTGAAAACGCCCGTCTTTGAGGTGATTCAACTCGCCCGATTGTGTGCCTACCCACAAGCTGCCGTCGGGTGCATCGCGGATGCCACAGATGGCGTCGTCGGAAAGGCCATCGCGAGTCGTGTAGAGAATGAAAGTGCCATCGCGATGCTCCAACAAGCCGCTATCGGATCCAATCCACAGCCGGCCGCGACGATCCTCGCGAAGCGCCGTCACGACCCAATTGCTCCGGCCGGCATCGGCGCCCGGCACGCGCGTCAGCCCTTCCTTGGTCAGCTTCAACAAACCTCCGTGGCACTTGACCCACACCTGGCCCGAGCGATCTTCGAGCGCGGCCTGAACCTGTGTCAGAGCGCGGCCGTCTGAACCGACCGCAAAATGTTCCACCGCGTCGTGCTGGAAGCGGAGCAATCTGCTGCCGGTCGCCAGCCAGACAACGTCGCCGGCGCCGGCCGCAACGGAATGGATTTCCTGGTTGCCTCCGCCAGGACTTTTCGTTAACAGCGACATTATGCGCTGCGGTTGAATTTGCAACAAACCTTGAGCGCCGGTGCCGACCCAGACATTTCCCTCCCGGTCCGGAAGGACCTCGCGGATGTCGCGGTCTATACCCTGGTTTTCCAGATTAAACACATCCCATCGCCCGTCCTTAAATCGAACCGCCTTCGTGCCATTGCCCGGGGCCAACCATAACGCACCGGTGTTATCCTCCTTGATTCGCCCCGGATTCTCGTGGTTCCAGATCGCACTGGTGTCGTATCGGGTTAGTTTGCCTTCGGCCCAGCAGAGCAATTGGCCTGGGAGTGTCGCCCACAGCCTCCCGTCGTGATCCGGGAAAAGGTCCCAAATGTTGGTCAGCGCGAATCCGAGAACTTCCGAAAGGCTCACCAGTTCACCGCTGACTGGATCCAGCCGTTGCCAGGAGCGGGCGATCGGCCAATCTCGATCGGTGCAGCCAATCCAAACCCGGCCTTGCCCGTCTTCGTTCAAAAGACCCACCCAGTCCGTCCCCAAACCGTCCGCCGCGCGGTACAATCGAGTAAAGGCCCCATTTTCAAATCGCTTCAATCCCTGACCTCGCGTGCCGATCCACAGCCCGCTCTCCCGGCTGGCGATCATCGTCTGGATGTCGCTCTGGAGAGGTCCTGATTCGGTTGAAAACCTCTCAAACCTTCCCTGATGATAGCAGACCAAAGCGTCCGGCAGCCGAATCCAGAGGCGGCCCTTGCCGTCCACCTCCAGGTCGCGGCACGACAAGTCTCCCTGACCATTCATCAAGAGTTCCCGTGTGAACACCGTGAAGCGCACCCCGTCAAAGCGCGCCAGACCGGTTCGGGTTCCGGCCCACAAGTAGCCATCCGGCGTCTGCGCCAAGTAGTTCACGGTGTTCTGCGGGAGGTTATTTTCGGTTGTCCAGCGGTGCAGGGTGAATGGCTGCGCAACGACTGTGCCTGGCAGGATCTCCGCCACGGCTGTGGAAACCGGCAAGCTTGCCGAAGCCAGCCATATGGAAAGGACACGATGGAAGGGGCGGCAGAACATGCGGTCCTTTTCCTAGCAGGAAAAACCGCTCAGCGAAATGCCGAATTGATTGCCGCAGTTTGCCGCCCCTTTTGGGTCCCCCATTTCCCAGCCTTGGCCTCGCCAGTTCATCCCCGGCGGAAATTGCGTTCCCATATCAAGCCCGGGCCTCAATGGCGTAGTTGTGCGGAATTCCATCAGAACTTCTCCGCGCGAAGTGTTGTCTCTCTGAGAGTCCCTGCCTTACTGGGGTGGAGATCGATCGTGTAAGCCGTTCGAGTTGGAATTTTGATTTCGGTGGTAATGGCGCTGTACGAGGCACCGGGGCCGAACAGGTGCTCCTCGCCATACCATCTCTTCCCACAGGCCAGCTTCAGGCGGTAAGAGCCAGAAGGAATCGGTGTTTCCGCAGACTGCCCTTGCCGAATGAAAATCCAGCAAACGAGTCTTGCGTCATCTGCACCCTCTACCTTGAGAACGACGTGCCCTTGCTCGCCGCGCGGACAAATGTGCAGTTTGCTATCCGCCGTAATTTGGAGGAAGCGAAGCACTCCATGTCCATTGTTTGGGAGCGGTTGCTCAGGCGGCAGGTTCCATTTAGGGTGCTTTGGTTCTGGCAGGCTTTCTTCTTTGCCCGGCAGTGGCTGCGGTGGAGTATCGGTGGGCATGTAGGTCTTCACGCGGTAGCCAATGAACACCACGAGACCCAGGAAAACCAAGCTCATCACATCCGACCGCTGTCCTCGACGGAGCGGAAACCAGTGAGCGCGTCGGGACGGTTCGTCTGACCCAGGTCTGGCGTGTTCGCGTGGTGGCATGGTTGTACTGGCTGTAGTGGCGCTCGCGCCCAACGAACCCTGCGCCGCCCAATCCCACTCTCCTGTGCATCTGGGACACGTCATGTGAACAGTCCCTTGATCACTGGAAATCCTAAGCTTCCGTCCGCATTTCGGACAGGCACCGATTGAAGTGCCGCTCATGGTCGATGCTGTCTAATTGCCATGCCGCAGCCGGAAGTATTGCGCCGGCGCCGGCGCCGGCACCACGGCCTGGTTGTCGCACTGCGCGGACACCGACCCCCAGACCGGCGATGAGAGATTTGTGGTGGTTTGCAATTCCCAATTTGTGAAGCCGAGCGGCCACACGATCCGCACACCAGTGAGCGAGCGACTGATGAACAACTGCGGCTGTGTGGTGTTGGTGGTGTAAGTAGCGGCGGTCAGCGTCAGGCGGGTCTTGCCGAAATGGGGTACCAGGAACAGACCCCCACCCAAGTCCAGTCCGCTGTAGCAAGCGAACTCGTTAGTCGCCGACGCATAGGTCAACACGGTGAAGGTGTCCCCGGGGTTAGGCCGGAAACCGTTGATTGTGCCTACAGTGAACTCGCCGCTTGCCGTCAGTGGACCAGTGAAATTGATGCGCCCATAGTCGGTGGCACTGTTGATTCCCACATTCAAAGTGCCCCCGGCGAGTGAGTAACTGCCGGAGATGCTGACTGTGCCTCCGCTGCTGGCGTGAATTATCCCGCTGTTGTTCCAGTTGCCCGAGAGGCTCAGCGTGCCGCCGTTGAGGGCCCGGAGCGTGCCGCTGTTGGTAAAGCTGCTCAAGCTCACGCCCAAAGTTTGGCCCGACACGTCGGCCTGGATCGTCCCCTGATTGACGAGCATCGAACCGCTCTGCGCCTGCATAATGGACCCCTGGCCGCGCACGGTCACGTTCGGCCCCAGGGTCAGAGTCGTCGTGCCCCCGTTGCCCAACCGCAGATAGTTCTGGTCGGACGTGCCGGCCAACACGATTTGACCGGTGCCCCCGATCATCTGCGTGCCGGGGTTGACGTCGATTACAATGAAGCCCGCAGAGTTGAGCGTGATGGCCACTCCGCCCACCAACGTCAGCCCGTTGGTAATGCTCAGGATGGTGTTGTTAGCGAGGCTCACGTCGCTGGCCAGGCTCACCCCGTCCAGCGTGCCGCTCGTGACGGTAATGGGTTGCCCATTTGTTCCTTGAAGAACCGTGCCGCCCGCGAGAGTGCCGCCGGGAAGGGAAAACCCATTATTGACTTGGACTGTGTTCGAGACAGTGAGCGAGCCGCCGGAGAGAACGAAGGCTTCCTGGCAGAGCAGGCTCTTCACACTGTGCGTGCCGGAAGAGTGGGTGACGGTGATGTCGCCCGGTCGGTCAATCACCACGTCGTCGTCCGGACCTGGCAGCGCGCCCGTGCTCCAGTTGTTCGTAGTGTCCCAATCACCTGAACCTCCGGTCCAAGTGACTTCGGCTGCGAAATTCGTGGTGATTGCGAAGGTAAGGGCAAAACCAATGCGAGTAAGGGTTGCCCAAGGAGAACAGTTCGATTTCATGGCTGCCCGTGAGTTTCCCAGAGCGAAAACTGGTTGTGCATCCCTAAAATTAGGTAGAAGGCGAAAAAGGCACGGTTCGGCATGGACCGCGGCGTCTTCGTAAATGACATTTGTTTGGAGAATGGCTATTGTCGCCTGACCAAGATGTTTGGCTTGTTCCAAAAACAGTTGCTGACGCAGATCGATGAAATCCGCGCGGCGGGTACCTACAAGCGCGAGCGCGTCATTACCACCCCGCAGGATGCGCATATCCGTGTGGGCGACGGCAAGCCGGTGCTCAACATGTGCGCGAATAATTACCTCGGTCTGGCCGAGCATCCGGAAGTCATCAAGGCCGCGCACGAAGGGTTGGATAAATGGGGTTATGGGCTTGCTTCGGTTCGCTTTATCTGCGGCACCCAAAGCATTCACAAGGAACTCGAAGCCAGGATCAGCGAGTTTCTTGGCACCGAAGACACGATTCTTTACACGTCGTGCTTCGATGCCAACGGCGGGTTGTTCGAGACGTTGCTCGGAGCCGAGGATGCCGTCATTTCTGACGAACTCAATCACGCCAGCATCATCGATGGCATCCGCCTCTGCAAAGCGCAGCGATTTCGTTACAGGAACAACGACATGGCTGACCTGGAAGCGAAGCTGCAGGAAGCCGGCTCGGCCCGCTTTCGAATGATTGCCACCGATGGCGTGTTCTCGATGGATGGTTACATCACGAACCTTCCGGCCATCTGCGATCTGGCGGAGAAGCACAGCGCGCTCGTGATGGTGGACGATTCGCACGCGGTCGGATTCATGGGCAAGCACGGGCGCGGCACGCACGAATTTCACCGTGTGATGGGGCGGGTGGACATTCTCACCGGCACGCTCGGCAAGGCCCTCGGCGGCGCGAGCGGCGGATACACCAGCGGCCGCAAAGAAATCATCGAGTATCTGCGGCAGCGCTCACGGCCTTATCTCTTTTCCAACACGCTCGCACCATCCATTGTCGCCGGTTCACTCAAGGCCATTGAGATCCTTTCCAAATCCACCGAACTGCGCGACAAGCTGGAAGCCAATACCCGGTTTTTTCGCGGTGGCATGACCAAGCTTGGATTTAACATCCTTCCGGGCGAGCACCCCATCGTGCCCATCATGCTGGGCGATGCCGCGCTCGCTGCCCGATTCGCCGAGGCCATGCTCGCGAAAGGCGTCTATGTGATCGGCTTTTCTTACCCGGTCGTTCCGCAGGGCAAGGCCCGCATCCGCACGCAGATTTCGACGGCGCACTCGCAGGAAGATCTCGCCTTCGCGCTGGAGACGTTCGGCGAAGTAAAACGCAAGTTGGGATTGTGAAGCCGAGAAGGTCCCGAGCCTTGCATACTTCAGCTTGGTTAGGAATTGTTCTAGAAAGTCAAACCACCGACCATGAAATCAGCCCAGAACCGACTGCCGCGGGATCTTAACGCTGTCTCGGCTACGATTATCCTGTTCGGCTACCTGATTGCGCCGGCTCTTTGCATTCTATGGATCGCCGTGATTGCCATTCTTGTTACGCGACTGCAGGGAATTCATGCTAACGACCAGATTCTTCGAGTAATCCACGACATCATGCCAGCAATTTCGATTCTCACACCTTTCATAAGTGGTGGCGCAGCCGTATTGATTTCATTGTGGCTGATTCCGAAGTCTCTCAAAGACACCAGCCCCAACGGTGCGGCATGGGTCCGCGGGAGTTGGAGGGCAATCGCCGAAGGCTTTGTGATCGGGGTGATTCTCGGAGCAGTCGCTACCGTTATGAGCAAAGCCATGACACACCACGTAGATTACCGAGATATGAGCCCTGTGGTTCAAATGTTATTAAGACCTGGGTTATTGCAAGTGCTCTCGGCGGTTTCCATAGTGCTCTGCGGCCCGCCAGCAGAGGAGATTGTTTTCAGAGGGGTTCTTTTCGGCGGATATCGAAAAAGCTTTGGGCCCATCTGGGCGACATTACTCACGACACTCTTATTCCTCGCATTGCATTTGCCAAAAGTGCTTTACTACATGCCGGCCCTTGCTGGCGCTTCCGGGGCCTCGCTGGCAGCCTTGTGGTGCCGATTGCGTTCAGGCGCAATTGGTCCTGCCGTAGCGCTCCACGTTGGTTATAATGCGTTGGCGTTATCTTTTTTCTAATACCGAACCCACAATGCTCTAAGGGCTGGGCTCCAACGCTATTTCAATTCCAGAAGCTTTGGATCGATCTCAATGTTCACACCCTCGTGAGGAATGGGTAATCGAAGCGTCCAAAGAATTCCCTGCACGACGAGGCGACGGTATTCAGGTCGCTGCCAATTGCCATGAAAGTGCAGCCCGACGAAGCCGAACGAACGCCCTCTGTCAGGTCGTTCCCACGACCAGCAGACCGTCTCGTCGTTGTCGTCGATGCGCGCGGTCAACAACGGCTGGATGCTGCCCGCCGGTTTCACGAAGTCGAGGCGATAGTAAAACTCATCGTTGATCCGAAAATCATTCAGGCCCGTGACAACAGGATGTTTTCGGTCAGCGATCTTCACATCGGTTTCCAGCACTTTGTATTTGCGCTGCGGTCCGCCCCGGGTGCCGCCGAGCAATTCGAGCTGGCCCTCGATGTATTTTGCATCTTTGGCTCCGACCGCCCAGTGCAGCGCCACGATAGCGCCGCGGCGTTGCGCGAGCCGCTTGAGCGCGGCGTGACGCTCAGGGTTCATCTGCATCCACTCGGCTCCCTGGGTCACGAACATGACGATCCCGTCGGCCTTGTCGATGAGCGCCGGACCTTCCGTCCACGGTTCGTCGGCTTTCACCACCGTCGTCTGGAGACCATGAGTCGAGGAGAGCAGTTTCTCCAGAACTTTCACGCCGGCCATGAATTCATGCGTGCCAGGCGGATGACCGTCGGGCCCCTGGCCGACGAGAAGCAAGCGTGGCGCTCTGAATGTCTGGGCGAAAGCCGGCGTAACCAGGGCAAATATCAAGAGCAGGGAGAGACAGAACAATTCGCACCTTGAAGTTCTGAACCACCCCCTCACCCCCAGTGAGGGAGACGGTGCCCGCAGGGCGGATGAGGCCGTCGCCCGGTGCATTCGAGTCGTCAGCTTCATGGTGGAGGTCATGGCTTTGCGAGTTTTGATTTTTATCGATGACTCCAATGAAATTCGAGCATGCCGGATTGCAAGGAAGCGGACGGGACGTCCGCGCTCCTAGGCCAGAATTCCTTTCACCACTTCGCCATGGACGTCGGTCAGGCGGAAATCGCGACCGCTGTAGCGATAAGTCAGGCGCTCGTGGTCGAGGCCCATCAAGTGGAGAATCGTGGCATGGAAATCATGCACGTGGACACGATTCTCAATCGCCCGGAAACCGAACTCATCGGTTGCGCCATAGACCGTGCCGCCTTTGACACCGCCGCCGGCAAGCCACATCGTGAAACCGATGCTGTGATGGTCGCGACCCTTGGCGCCTTCCGAGGTGGGCGTGCGGCCAAATTCACCGCCCCAGACGACGAGCGTGTCTTCGAGCAGCCCGCGTGATTTGAGGTCCTGCAACAACGCGGCAATCGGACGGTCGCTCTTGCCGGCGTGGTTGCGGTGATTATTGATGTCCTGGTGATCGTCCCAAGGCTGGCCGTTGCCGTAGTAGATTTGCGTCATGCGCACACCGCGTTCGGCCAGCCGTCGGGCAATCAGGCAGGCGTTGGCAAATTCACCCTCGCCATAAAGCTTGCGCGTGGCCTCGGATTCCTTGCTGATGTCGAAGGCATCCTGGGCCTCGAACTGCATCCGAAAGGCCAGCTCCAACGCCGAGATGCGCGCCTCCAGTTGGGGGTCCTCGGCACGCTGCTCCAGATGCAGCCGGTTCATCTTTTGCAGCAGGTCCAGCTGCTGGCGTTGCGCCGGCCCCGAAAGATACTTGTTGTTCAGATCGTGGATGATTTTTGTCGGATCGATCTCTTTGTTGTTGATGTGCGTGCCTTGATAAATCCCGGGCAGAAAGCTGTTGCTCCACAATTGCGGGCCCACCACCGGCTTGCCGGGACACAGCGCCACAAAGCCGGGAAGGTTCTGATTTTCCGTTCCCAGCCCGTAGGCGACCCATGATCCGAGACTGGGCCGAATGGGCTGCATGTTGCCGGAGTTCATCATCAGCAACGCCGGCTCGTGGTTCGGATTGTCCGTGTGCAGCGAGCGGATGACGCAAATGTCATCGATGCACCTGGCGACTTCGGGGTAGAGTTCGGTCACTTCGATTCCGCTCTGCCCGTAGCGTTGCCAGGTGAAGGGCGAGGGCATGATCCCATTGCCCTTCTTTCGGCCCGTCTTGCCTTTCACGGCTTCCGGCAGCTGGCCCGCGTATTTGGCCAGGGCGGGTTTGGGATCGAACGTGTCCACCTGAGAGGGACCGCCGTTCATGAAGAGGAAGATGACCCGCTTCGCGCGCGCCGGAAAATGCGATGGCTTCGGATCCAGCGAGTGAACACTGCTCGCTGGCGGCAAAGATGGCGTTGAGTTGCCCGCGAAAAGCGACGAAATGAAACCGCCTTCAACCAGCGCGCTTGTCAGCGCCAGTCCGCCGAAGCCCCCGCCCAGCCGGCAAAGCATGTCGCGGCGGGAAAGGGGCGCGCCGCGCGCGCGAGGTGAATTAGCGGAAGAAGGATTCGTCGCATTCATGGTTGTGGCTCCTGGGTGTTGACTCTGCGGATCATCATCAATCGATGTACATAAACTCATTCGCGCTCAATAGCACTTGAGCATATTGTTCCCACCTGGACAGAGGATCTTTTTCTTTGCTTTCACCATGTGCCCTGGCGGCCTTTGATTCCACCAGGAACTCCAGGCCCAGTTTCGCCTCTCTGTCCGTCGGAGGCCGGCCATAGAGCAGCATAAACGCATGCCGAATGCGAGCGGCATCGCCCTCAGCCGGCACGGCCGCCAACCGCCCGGCCAGGGCCTTGGCTTGCCGGATGACGAACTCGCTATTGAGCACGAAAAGTTGTTGGAGTGGAACGGTGGTGACGGTTCGCTGATCGCTGGTGACATTCGGATCAGGAAAATCAAACAATCGCAGCAGGGAGTCCAGGTCGTGCCGGCTGATGGAAGCGTAAAATGTCCGGCGTCGATTCTCGGGCGAGGCCAATTTGTCGGAAGGACCGCCGATGGTCCGTTCCAAAGTTCCCGAGACCGCCAGCATGGCATCGCGCCATACTTCGACTTCGAGACGATGCCGATTCATGCGCCATAAATATTTGTTCTCCGCGTCCACGGCTTCCTGGCGCGGGTCAGACTTGCTGCTCAGTTGATACGTGGAGGACAGCATGACGAAACGATGGAGCGACTTGATCGACCAGCCGTGATCGACGAACCAGCCGGCCAGATAATCGAGCAACTCCGGGTGCGTCGGGCGCTCCCCGAGCAGACCAAAATTGCTGGGCGTCCGGACCAGACCCTGTCCGAAGTGATGCTGCCAGACGCGATTGACCATCACGCGGGCGGTCAGGGGATTCTGCTTGTCGGCGATGGCGCGAGCCAGTTCCAATCGGCCGCTTCCATTCTTGAAGGGCGGGGCGTTTTCACCTGCCAAAATGCAAAGGAAACGGCGCGGGGCTTCCTCCCCGGCGCTATCCGGGTTGCCGCGAAGGAGCACAGGCAGGTCGCGAATCTTCGAACTTTCGTGAAGCGAATGGGCGAACGGATATTTCGGAGGAGCCTCCTTGCTCAGACGCTCCATTTCTTTTTTCAGTTGCGCCAGCTTCGATTTTGTCTCGGCAGGCAACAGCTTTTCGAGTTGATTCCTGGGAATGGCCAGCACGGCGTCCTTTCCCATGATTTGATCGAGCAACGCAGCCTGCGATTTATCCAGGGTTGGTTTCGGCAGTGTTTCTTTATCCTTGTCCGCCGCGAGCGCCAATGCTGCGCCGTAATTTTGCTCCAACGCCTCGCGCAGCTTGATCGCGGACACCACGAGATTTTGGAAAGCTCCGGCAATCTTGCCTGCCTCTGCGGCTGCGGTTTCGTCCGCCGACAAATCCTTCTTTGGGTCCTGGTCGGCCAGCATTTCGATCCAAAGCCCCAGGTAGGGATGTTGGTTGGTTTTCGGCGCGCTTAAATACTTGACCCATCGCTCCAGGACGAAGTGGTGCAAGCGTTGTTCCCTGGCAAATTCTTCCATCGAGGTTTCCGGTTTGGTCTTGCGTCGATTGTGAAGCTTCCAGGCGCCGACCATGTATCGCCCGATGTCGAAGCGCAGGCCCTCGGACAGCTTCATCGATTCGCCTTCCAACAGGTTGTTGATATCGTTGGTGTGCGATTGAATGGCCTTCTGCGCCTTGTTGTACTCGTCCACGACCTCCTTTGGCGCGAGCGGCGCCTCGGTGTATTCCGTGCTGGCGAACACACCTGCCAGCGAATAGTAATCCTTCTGAGTGACCGGATCGTATTTGTGATCGTGACAGCGGGCGCAAGCCACGGTCAGACCAAGAAAACCACGGGCCAACGTATCAATGCGGTCGTCGAGTTGATCGAACATCTTGGAATCGCCATAATAGACCGGCCCCAGGGCAAAGAAGCCCAGCGCCGGCAAACGTTCGAGCCGCTCCGGTCCCTCCAGCAAATCTCCGGCGATTTGTTCCATGACGAAACGGTCGTAGGGCATGTCATTGTTCAGCGCGCGCACCAACCAGTCGCGGTAACGGTAGCCCTGAGGATAGAGCCGCGGTTTGAAACTGTGGGCCTGGTCTTCACCGTAACGGGCCACGTCCAGCCAGTGCCGTCCAAAGCGCTCGCCATAATGAGGACTGGCCAGGAGGCGATCCACGACTTTGGCAAATGCGTCCGTCGATTGGTCATGCACAAATGCTTCGACCTCCTCCAAGGATGGCGGCAAACCGATCAAATCGAAGTAAGCCCGGCGGATCAGCGTGCGACGTTCGGCCGGTGGCGATGGTTTGAGGCCCTTTTCTTCCAGCTTGGCGAGGACGAAGCGATCGATGTCATTTTGCGGCGCGGGTCTGTCTTTCACGATTGGCGGCGGCCGAACCCGGACCGGTTGCCAGGCCCAATGTTCGCGCCGGCTTTTGTCCAATGGCAACGTTTCTTCACTGGAATCGGCCGTCTTTGGCGCGTCCTTTTCCGGCCATGGCGCGCCTCTTTTGATCCATTCGATAAGATCCGCAATGGCGGTTTCGGGAAGCTGTTGCTTCGGCGGCATCTGCAAGTCGGGGTTTGCGTAGCGGATGGCTTCCACGATCCGGCTCTTTTCCGGTTCGCCCAGCACGAGCGCCACACCGGAATCGCCGCCTTGCAGCATTCCCTGGCGGCTATCGAGATAAAGATTGGCCTTAAGCTTCTTGGCCTGGTGCGAATGGCATTCGTAGCAACGCTCGGCCAGAACAGGCCTGATTTTCTTTTCGAAGAACTCCACCCCATCCGAGTCCGACGAGCCGGCGAAGGACGGCGTGGGGCTTAGCGCAAGGGCTCCGATTACTCCTGCCAGAGCTTTGTCCATCCACCGGAAGATTTCGGTGCGGGAACTCACTGGTTCACGAGTATAGGCGCCGCAATCCCGTGGTCAATCTCAGATGGCCGGTCCAAAATGGGCTGGGCGCATCTCGCGGGCGTGTTGCCCAGACGCGGAGTGCGCCCGTCCTCGGGCGCAGAATGTAAAAAAGCAGGCGGCGCACTCGTGAATTATGGAGCGTTTTAATCGGATGGACACTGCTGCGCCCGAGACGGGCGCACTCCGGTCGGTCTGGGCAACAGCTCCTCGATAGTGCGTTGAACATCGCAGCCACGATTTGGCGAAAGCGGACCGCTCTTATTCGGGCGGACGAGACGTCCGCGCTCCCTTACTGCGTCGTTGCCAACTCAAAACTTGTGGAAGGCGCGGGCTGCCGGTTCAATAGCCTTGAATGGACGATGCCGCCCACACACCCGGAGCTTCCGTGGCCATGCCGTTCGACTCCGGGCGCTCTGCTCCGCTCCGCCGCCTGCCGTCCCTCCTGGCCATTCGCGTTTACCAGAAATGCGAGTTCCTCAGCGAAGGTCTGATTTACGGCGCGATTGTTTTTAGTCCATGGGCGTTCGGCACAACGCAGCCCTGGTCGATTTGGGTGATGAATGGCGCCGGGTATTTGCTCGGCGCGCTGCTCCTGGTCAAGCTTCTGATTCGCTATCGCTACGGTTACCGGCCATCCCGTTGGGGTGAAGCCGGACCAGACAACGGCCCGGAGCCCGCTCCCAAACCGTTGGGCATCTCGAAGTTCCTGGTGGCGTCCCTGGCGATTTTGACGATCGCCCTCTTGCTGTTCTGTTTGCTGAGCGCCTTGAATGCGCGCTCGACTTATCAGCCCGCGCAATTTGGCTTCGATTACCATCCTTACCTGCGCTGGCTGCCCCACAGTCTCGACAGCCGCAGCAGTTGGACGGCGTTCTGGAATTATCTCGCGCTGGCCGGCGCGTTCTGGGCGGTGTGCGACTGGCTGCCGGGAAAGACCTTCGTCGAACAGCGTCGGCAGCGAATCAAGCCGGCGGATCGGGCTTTTTATCCAACCTTCCTGCTTCCGGGCCGTTTGCGACGGCTGCTCTGGGTGCTGTGCATCAACGGCGCTCTGCTCGGCATCGAAGGCATCGTCCAGCGACTGTCCGGCACGAACCGTCTGCTCGGGTTCATGCCGACGCGGCTCAACGCAGCGGCTGAATTTCAGTTTGGCCCCTACGCTTATCGGGCCAACGCCGCACAATATTTCAATCTGCTCTGGCCCGTTTGCCTCGGCTTCTGGTGGACACTGTGGCGCGGAGCGCGTTTGCAGCGGAGCGATGGAAATTCAAGAGGATCCTGGCCGCAATTTTTTTTGCTGCTGTGCGTTTTCCTGATGGCGCTGTGTCCCCTCATCTCCACCAGCCGGGGGGGCACGCTGGTGGGCTTGGGGCAACTGATCATCGCGACCCTTGTTTTGGTCCTGGGCCTGCGCCCGCAACACGGGCTGACGAAGCTTGGCCTCTGCCTGCTGGTGGCTCTGATTCTAGCGGCGGGCGTTTTGCTGGGCTGGTCACGGCTCGGCCAGCGACTTCACGAAGCGGGACTGGACGTGGGAGACCGGGAGCGAACCTACGCCGTGGCGCGTCCGATGGCGAAGGATTATCCGGTGTTCGGGACGGGACCGGGAACATTTAACGTGTTATTCCAATTGTATCGTCCTTCCCTGGAAGAGTACTGGCCCGGACAATTGCACAACGACTGGCTGGAAACACGCATCACGTTTGGTCGCGTGGGCAGCGCGATGATTGGGTTGGCGTTCCTGATCGTGGTGGCGCGCTGGCTCGCGCCGGGCGGCATCCATGGCCACTGGCGATTTGGCGTCTTGTTGTGGCTGGGGCTCGCCGGATGCCTGGCGCACGCGCGCTTCGATTTTCCGTTTCAGATCTATTCGATCCTGTTTTTGTTTCTGACACTATGCGCCATTTTGTTCAATCTCTCCCGGCGACCGCCGGCAGGTTGAGCGGGCCTTTTGCGGCGAGTCTGGGCCGTCTCGTCCGCCCGAATAAGAGCGGGCCACTTGCGCCCAATGCCTGCGCTCAAGCCAACTCACTGTTTGGTCAAAGGGTTTTGCTTGAGGCAATCATTGCTGACGATTATATCGATTGCCAAAAGTAATTTCCAAAAAGGTGGGCGACGCCCTGCTGGGCGTTGCGGCAAACCGGCAGGTTTGCCCCACCTTTTCGGAAATTACTTTTGGCAATCACTCTAGATCAAGGCTGGTCATTTGCAGGTCCGTGCGGACGAGACGTCCGCGCTCCTATTGCATCGTTACCGCTTCAGATATTCTTCGCCAAGCGCTCTGCCAGCCGCTGCAGGGCAGGGGAGCGATCCAGCGGGTCCAGGCGCACCTCCAGCAAACAGAATTCCTGCGTGTGGCGTTGCGCGGCCTGGAGCGCCTCGTCCAGTTCGAGCTCGGTGCGGATGATGGAACCGCGGCCGGCTCCGAGCACTTCGGGAATGCGGCTGTAGTTCCATGGTTGAAGATCGTTGTAGGGCCCGTCCTGCATGTGCCGCTCCGTCCCATAACCGTTGTTGTTCAGCACCACCACGACAGGGTTGAGCTTGTAGCGCGCGGCCGTGGCCAATTCCATCCCGGTCATTTGAAATGCCCCGTCGCCGACCAACACCAGCGGGCGTAATTTCGGATTGGCCATTTGTGCGCCGATGCTGGCCGGCACCGCGAAGCCCATGGACGCATAATAGGCCGGTCCCAGGAATTCCGTGCGATGCCGAATAAACAAATCTGCCGCGCCAAACAAGGCGTCTCCCACGTCGGCGACGACAATGGTGTCGTCGGTCAGGAATGTATTCAACCGCTCGAAGAGCCGCTTGACGGTGATGCGCGCGCTGCCGTTTCTGGATTTGAAACGGTGGAGTGGTTTGGGGTGCGGGATCCGGGGCAACGGCCGGCGCTTCCAGCGCGCGCTCACCAGGCGGCGGATGAAATCCTTGAAGCGCACGTTTTCGTAGTTGTGATAACGGATGGAAAGTTTCTCGCTCGTGGCATAAATCGAACGGGCCGGATCCAGCCGCGCCGTGAAGACGCCCAGATTGATGTCAGTCAGGAAAGCGCCGAGCATGATCACGCAGTCGCTCGATTCGACGTAGCGCCGGACCTCCTCTCGACCCATCGCGCCTTCATAAACGCCCATGTAAAAGGGGTGATGCTCGCCGATGACCGATTTGCCCAGCAGGGTCGAGACGACCGGGATGCCCGTTTTCCGCGCCAGTTCCACGACGGCATCCTGCAAGCCGAACCGATGCACCTCGACGTCCGCGAGAATGACCGGTTTCCTGGCGTCGTGGATCATGGCCACCGCTTCCTCCAGAGCGGCCTGGAGCACCTTGGGCTCGCTGGTCTCATGGATTTCACGCGGCTCATAATGCGAAACACCGGGCACACTCACCAGGTCCCGAGGCAGCTCGATATAGACCGGTCGCTTGTAACGCAGCGCGGCATGCAGGACGCGGTCGATTTCCTGGAAGGCGGTCTGCGGATCGCTCAGCACGGTGGACGCGACGGTGAGTTGCTCGAAGACTTTTTTTTGCGTGTCGAACTCGCGCACTTTGTGATGGAGCAGGGGATTCTTCTCCCGCTCCTTGATGCCCGGCGCGCCGCTGATCACCACCACCGGCGACTTTTCGGCAAACGCTTCTGCGGTCGTGTTGGCTACCTTCAATCCGCCCACGCAATAGGTGACGCAAACGGCGCCGAGGCCTTTGACACGCGCGTAGGCATCGGCCGCGAAACCGGCGCCTTGCTCGTCACACGTGTTGACGATGCGCAGTTTGCTTTTGAGGAGCCGATCGTAGAAGCCGAGCACGTAATCGCCCGGTATGCCGAAGACATGACGTACGCCATAGTTGTAAAGCCGCTGGATGAGATATTCGCCGATGGTCGATGAGTTTTTCATTTCAGGCTTCATCTGCCTTCGATGGCGGCGTGGGTCTGACTCGGCAGCGAATAAATACCAAACCACCGCTGACTGTGCGCGCTGGAACCGATGATCTCAAACTGCGCGGACTCGCCCGGCTGGAGCAGACTGGCATGCGTTTCGATGGCGAGCACGCCGTTGCTGTCTTCGACGTTGTTCTCCATGACGGTGTAGGTCATGCGCACACGGCCATCCGAGCTTTGCCAAGCCTGGTCGGACAGCGCCACGTTGAAGTCAAACGCCGGCTGGCCGTTCAACCGCAGAGTGAATTTGCCGGAAGGTTGCGAAGCAAATCCCATCCCGGCGGGGAGGCGAAAGGTGTAAGCCGCGTCCGAAGGCAGGTCCTTTGGGACAGGCGCCGTTTTCCAGCTGAGGCGATTCATCCCGCCATCCTGGCGGCAATAGGCCATGGGCAAACGGCCCAGCCAGCTCGCGTAGGGAAGTTCTGCGCCTGACGTCAGAAGCGTGGCCAGCCCATTGACGCCAACTTGAAGAAACTCGGCGCGCGCTTTCGCCGCCTGCTCCTCACTGGCGCTGCCGAATGGCCTGGGTCCGCTGCTCTTCAGCCAGGCGATCAAATCGGCCGTGTCCTGCGGCGTCATGCTTTGCTCCAAACCCTCCGGCATCAACGAGAGTTGCGAGGCGCGGATTTCCTTGATGTCACTGCGCAGGATTTTCTCTTCCATGCCGCTACCTTGCACGAGGGTCAGACCGCTGGCTGTTTCGCCTCTCACGATGCCGTTCAAGCTGCGGCCATCTTTTGTCTCCACATTGTAAGCGATGACGTTCGGATTGATGGCGGCGTTTGGATCAAAGATGGCCAGGATAAAATCTTCAACACTCTTGCCCACGAACTCGCCTAGGTTGGCGCCAACCGCGTGGCCACGTCCGCGAAAGGCGTGGCACTGGGCGCAGTTCTTGTCGAAGATAACAGCGCCATTCGCAGGTCTTGGCGGGAGCGAAGAAACATCGCGGTATTTTGCCAGGACTTCGTTGCGATTGGCGGAGTGCGTGTCTGCGAAGAGCTTTTTCGCCTGGCTGCGAATCACATTGCTTTTATGCTTTAACAACGCTTCGCGAGACGGTAACGAGATTTCTGCCCTAGCAACAGCGCCTTTGTCCAGAGTGCCCAGAAGGGACACACTCCAATCTTCACGCGTCAGGAACAGTTGAACCAGTTGTGACCGCGTGGAAGGCGATACTTGGCTCCAAACAGACAGGGCCTGCTCCGCAACCCGGGGACTGTTCAGTTTGCCAAGCCGCACAATGGCCGCCTTCCGAATCCCTGCGGGCGCGTCTGCCCGCAGCCACTGGGCCAGAATACGAGTGTGCCTCTCAAGGGTGTCCGGATCACGGCCGAGCAATCCGAACAGGTTAAAGTCTGTTGGCGCCTCATCGTCGTTCTGTTCAAGCTGCCGCTTAACTTCATCGAAAACACTCTCGATATGTTCGGCTGCCGCGAGGTGTTGATTTATATCGGCTATCAACCAGATTGCAGATCGCGAATTTAAGAAGGGACGCCACTGCAGCCCACGTTGTTCCAGCGCATCCATAAGTGCAACATAACAATTGAGTGCGACAATCCCACGCCTGCGTTCTTCGGGAGCCGAAAGCAATGAGTTCAGAGCGCTGACAAGAGCCTCGTCTTCCTGGCACACAATCGCTGTGCGGATAAGGTCATTGACCAGTGACTGCGAGAGCCTGCCGAGGGCGGCGCCCTCCCGTTTGGAAATCGCCTTCAAGAGCGAGGCGGCTTTTCCGGTGGACGAACTGAGCACCGCCGCGCGCAACCAGCGGTCGTCAGTCCGGGCCAATCGGGCGAGCGATTGCGCCGAAGCCGGGTCGTTCCATTCACCCAGGCTGAGCGCGATCTGGAAACGGACCGTCTGGTTGGGATCCTCCAAGAGGTTCGCAATCGATGCCGCGCAAGCCGGGCCGGGACCAGTGGCATTGTTGGCAGCGCCCAATTGCGGTTCAGCAAGCTTGATGGCTGCTCGCCGAATAGCCGGATGAGAGTTCGTCAAGGCGGCTGCCAGCAAATCAGGCATCAACTCACCCATCTGTTGCTGCAAGCAAAGCGCCTGAACCTGCACGGCCTCGCTCTCACGACCGCCTTCGATGAGAAGCGACAGCGCGTCAAAAAGAGCCATGGTCTCCTCCAGCAGCTTCCTGGGAGTCGTGCGCCGGGTCTTTGTCAATTGCTGCCACTCAATTTTCCCGGTGGGCACCGAAGAGATGCTCAAACCACTGTCAAGAATCTGCCGATGAACGAGGTCACGCGTTGGGCCATTGGGGGTCTGCAATGCGACCGCGAGTGGCAACGGGGCCAGCCTGGTCAAGTCCCGAACCGGTCGCAACTTCGCCTGACGCGGATAGATGCGGTAGATGCGCCCTTTGTCAGCGCCGGCGCGCACGTCAAGCTGCGCCAGCCGATTGCTGGGAATCCAGCGCGGATGCTCGACCACGAAGCGATACATATCGACAATCCAGAGCGCGCCATCCGGGCCAGTGCGGACTTGCACGGGCCGGAACCAGTTGTCGGTGCTGGCGAGAAATTCGCTGCGCTGCTCGTCGTCGGCGCGGCGCGCGGTGAAGGTAACACCGTCACGTTCGAGGAGGCGGCGAGTGACCAGGTTATGGACCGGTTCGCAGATGAAGGCATTGCCGTAATGGTTCGTGCCGAGCAGATCGTCGCGGTAGATTTCGAGGCCGCAGGCGCTGGTGAGTCGATTGGCCATTTGCGGATCGTTGAAGCGCTCCAGCGTCCGGCTGACAGGGAAAAGCTTATTGGCGTCGGCCTGCCGGGCGACGTTCACGCGCGGATCCGGGTAGGTGACATGCGGATTTCGACGCAGGTAATGATCGGGCAGCGGGTAATGCCAAAGCAGCGTGCCGTTGTCGTTGCCGAACCAATGGTCGAAATCATCACGCACCCGGCCCATCTGGCTCAAGCCCGCGACCGGCTCAATCTCCCCGGTGTCAGGCTTGAGGCGAAAATCGCGTCCGCTCAGGTCCACTTCCTGGCCCGTTACGAGACTGCTGATTTTCCCGCCGAACAGACCACTGGAGCCGTGCAGCCAGCCATCGAGGCCCCAGGTGAAGCCATTGACACGGGCCTGGTAATTGTGCGTGGCAAAGCCAGTGAAGTTCGTGCGCACAAGGTCAGCTTTGCCGTCCCCGTCGGTGTCCTCAGCGTAAAGAATATTCGGCGCCGCGCAGATGAGTGCGCCCTTGCGCCATGGCAGCACGCCCGTGGGAAAGGGAAGCCCATCAAGGAAGAGCGTGGCTTTGTCGTAGCGGCCGTCGCCTTTGGTGGATTGAAGGACTTTGATGCGTCCGCCGGGTTTGTACTGGCCGTCCACGCCAGTCGGGTAATCAAACATTTCGCACACCCAGAGCCGTCCATCAGCGCTCCAGTCGATGGCCACGGGCGATTCGATGAGCGGCTCGGAGGCCACCAACTCGACAACGAAATCGGCTTTGGTCCGAAAACTGGCCAAGGCTTGCGGCGGCGTTTTCGGGGGCGGGAACTGAGCTTTCCTGGTGTCGAAGAGGAACGACTTCGGCAGCAAGCCGTGAATGGTCTTGATGATCAGCTCTTCCGCGTTGGTAGAGATGCGGGCGGGACGATCATAATACCAAAGCGAACCTTCCGCCTCGTAACCGCCTTCGCTCAGAATGCGGCGCGACGGGATATAACACGGAACGTAGTTGGCGTAGGCCGTGACCCAAAGGCGGGAAGCATCGAACTCCTTCTTCAGCCGGAGCGCGTAGTCCACGACGACTTCACCGGGGAGAAAGACCAGCGCCAGGTCATCGCCAAAATTCCACGTCGCGACCGGGTAGTAAAGTTGCGCCGGAAGCTTCTCACCGCGATCCAGCCGGGCGAGATTCTTCTTTGCGTGATAACCCACAATACCGCTCTCTTTGGCGCGCGCCTCCCACTGTTCGCGGGTGAAGTGCGGCGCGAACGGAAGTTCGATCTCCTTCAGGCGCGTCGTGAGCCTGGAGGAAAGCGGGCTGAAGTTTTGCGTGAGCAGCCGTTTGACTTCGGCCGCGATTTCTTCGCCATGCTTTTTCGCCAGGGCGAGTCCACCGTCGGCGCCGCCACGCGGATGTGGATTGGCATCCGCGCCGCAGCCGATAGTAACGAGCGCAATGGCCCCGGCATGATCCCGCTCCAGATATTCCTGCGCATAGCCGGCCCAGTCGCCGCAAATCTGGTTGAACTCCCCGCCCAGCGTCGTGCAATGGCAAGCGTAGTTGGCCACGAGGGCGCGAAGCGTGCCATCGGTGCCTTCGACTTTCAGCACAGGCAGGGCGTGATCCGCCGGTCCGGCCGCGTTGTCACCGAACTGCGCGGCCTTTCCAACCACGACGCGCCGGTTGCGCGCGAAGCCGACGCTGCCTTGCGACCAGGAAAGTATTCCGGGCCGCCGATCCTTAAGCGCAGCGACGGCGACCTGCTCGAGTTTGTCGATCAACGCGCCTGTGTAACGGTCGATGGTGGCTCGCTGTTCGGGCGGGATATCCTGGGCGAAGATGTTCGGCGCCCAGTAAGTCGTGCATGGCCCGGTATGCGTGTGTGAAAGACAAATCGCCAGCCGATCCTGTTTGACGCCTGCTTTTTTAAGCCGGCGCACCACTTCCCGGTAAGTCTCTTCAGCGATGCCGCAGTTGTCCAACGTCATCAGCAGGGCGGGCCCTTCCCGGTCGCTGCCGATGGCGAGGGCTTTGGCCCAAAGCATTTGCTCGACGCCAGCTGAAGGTGTCCTGCGACCGCCATAGCCCGTCAGGCGGATCGCCTCGGGCGGGGTGACATCGATTTTGGCAACACCGAGCTGGAACTGGCGAGCTTCGCCAGCATGGGTCTGACTCGCGGTGGAAGCCAGCAAACAGCCGAGCAAAGAAATCGCCCAAGGACCGGCACGCTTCCGAAGAGAGGCAAACAGTTTCATGCAGGTCCAGGCAGCTTCCCGCTTTCGGGTTCGATCTGTCAAGTTCCCCAAGTCACGTGCTGAAATTAGGGATTGGAACCAGCAGTCGTTCTGTTATGTTCGGCCCGAATCCAGACGCGAACGCTTATGAAAACGTTTTCCCTTCGAACTCTCTGGTTTGTTTCTCGTGCGGCCGCACTTGCCCTGGGAATACTCTGGCTTTGCCCGTCCGGCTGGTCGACTCCCTACGCGACGAGTCTGACCAACGACGCCGGGACGATCTCGTTTCGATTGAATGAGTCCGCGGATAACATCAAAGTGATTTCGAACGGCGGCGCCGTCACCAACGATTTGGGCGCTCTGGCCGCTGGGCTCCACACGTTCCCGCTAGGAGTCAGCACCCCTTACCAAATCGTGGTCTTCAAAGTCAGCCCTCCAGGTTTCGTCACGCCGGTAGCTCCGAATCGGGGAGCGGTTCTTCAAATCAGCACGGACACGAATCTGGTGCGATTCAATAATCCCCGTGGTGTGACGGTGAACACCGATCCTGCCAGCCCGTATTTCGGTCGCGTCTATATTTCGAACACGTCGGCAACGAACGCCCCACGCGCCCTGGGCGACGGGATCTATGTGCTGAACGCGGACTTGAGTGACGCTGTCGGCCAGGGGGACACCGCATTGACGGGGGGACTTGATTTCAGCGCGAGTGCCACCGCCAGTCCTTACCGGGTGGCGATTGGTCAGGACAACAATCTTTATATTACTGATTTCTCGGATGCGGTCGGTTCCGTCTATGTGACCGATCCGAATGTCGGCGCCGGCACGGGTCAGAATGTGCTCGGTGGTCCGGCCGGAGGCCCTTTCCCGGTCACGAACCGCATTCACGGGAGCATTACTGGAGCATGGATAGAAGGTTCGCTCGGGGCTGCGAACCTGACGGTTTACGCTCTGGACGAAGACTATCAGACGGACCCCAACAGCGCGACAGCGAATCAAAGGAACAGTTTGTGGCGGCATGACATCGGCGGCGCTCTGCCAGGGCCATTTGTCGCGCCGACGCAGATTGCGCTCCACCCCGACCCCACTTCCTTTCTTCGCACCGTTGGCAACCAGACGATGGACTTGACCCGGGGAACCAACGGCTATTTCTATGTGTCGAACTATCGTTCCAGTGGCGCGGAAGCCAACGTTTGGGTCCTGGACGCCAACGGCAGTTTACTCTGGGACTCACGGACCGCGACGCAAACCCTTACCAATTCTTCAGTCGATCTTCTCCGCGCCACAGGTGGTCTGGACCTCTCCCGTGCTGGTGATTACCTGGCCGTAATCAACATTGAGACCAACGGTATGCTTATCTTGCCGGTCAACAACGGTATTCCTGACATCACCAACCGTTTGCTCCTGACCGGCTTCAGCACCACCGCGGCTCAAGGTCGGGATGTGGCCTTTGACCTCGCGGGCAACCTTTACGCGATCAGCTCGGGCGCAGGTTTGTTGCGCGTCTTCTCTCCCGGCGGCACGACGACGGCCACGACGGGTTCCGATGGCACATTCCATATCATCGTTCCACCCGGCGTCAGCGCCGTCGCTCCCGATCTCGTGGCCAACGAAGCCGGCCCGGACACTGCCACCTTCACGTTGACGCGCACGGGGGATACCGCTGAACTACTGGTCGTCAACTACACGCTGACGGGCACGGCGGTGAACGGCACCGATTACGAGACCAATGAGCTTTCGGCAACCATTCCGGCCGGCTCCGCGACGGTGGATGTGGTGATCACACCGATAAATGATAACGAGGCGGAGGTTACGGAGACGGTCACGTTGACGCTGGTTGGCAGCGCGAGTTACAACATCAAAGCGCCTATCGCCGATACCATCACCATTGTGGACAACGAGAAGCCGGTGCTTTCCATCGTTGCCGTAGATACGAATTCTTATGAGCGCCTGCCGCTCGATACCGTCAGTTTTACTGTCACCCGCCTTGGCGACACCAACGTGGACATCTTCGGTGTGGAATTTATCACCGGCGGAACGGCCATGGCCAACAGCGATTACGGCGCTCCTCCGTCATCCGTGCCGATGCCTCCGGGGATGATCTCCATCACGCTCGTGCTCACCAACATCGATGACGGCGAACTGGAAGGCGACGAGACGATCCAAATCAGCCTTGGGTCGGGTTCCGGCGAATACGACGTGGGCACGGCAGGCTCTGCCACCGCGTGGTTGCAGGATAACGAATGTCCGCCCGCCGGAACGCTTTTTTCGGACAATCTCGATTCCGATACGTCGGCGAACTGGATTGTTCGCTTCGGCGCCAACAATAACGTGTTTGATGCCATCACGAACTGGGCGTTTGATTACAGCGCCGCTGGCATTCCCGCCGCCCCCAACTCCGCCGGTGGCACGACGCGCGGGCTTTTTGTGTCGGTGAACAAAGACGGCACGGGTTCTTCGGCCGGAATAAATCTGTATCCTGCCGGGCAGAGTTTCAGCGGCGATTATGCGCTGAGATTTGACCTTTACATGAGCGTGGGTGTTTCCAACACGACCGAACATGCCCTGGCCGGGATCAATCATTCCGGCATGGTCACAAACCGGATCCGCCAGTCCAGCGGTGTGCCCGGCGCCACCAACACACATGCCCCCGGCAGCGACGGCATTTGGATTAACATCGAACCGGCGAACAGCAATTTGCGCGATTATGCCGCCTACACCAGCACCAACCCCGCCACCGTGCCCTACGTGATCACCAATCGCTCGGCTTCGACGCTGGCCGCGTTGATTGCGAACCCGCCTTACATTTCCGCCGGCGCTATCGGCAACCGCAGCAACTCCCTCACCAAGACCTGGGCTGACGTGGAGTTAAGGCAGGTGGGCGATGTGGTGCGCCTTTCGGTCAACAAGAATCCGGTGCTGGAGTTCACGACCACCTACGGATTTACCAACGGCAACATCATGATTGGCCACAACGATCAATTTGATTCCATCGGGGCACAGCAAAGCTTCGCGATTTTTGACAACGTGCGCGTGGTGAGCCTGGGAATCCACCTGAGAGGGATTGAAATCAGCGGCGGCAACGTGCAGATTGATTTCACGTCGCCGTTGGGCGGCCAGGCGGGCGATTTTACGCTGCAAAGCACCGATAATCTCAGTTCCGGATCCTGGAACAATGAAAACACCGCGGTCATCACCGTGAATGGAAATGACGGGTTCCGCGCTGTGATCGCACAGGCGGCCGGCAATCGCTTTTATCGGATCCGCCGTTAAGCGGGCGCTCACCTGCGTCAAAAGGGAGCGGCTACGAATTTCAAATCCGTTTGGTGACATTAAGACTAAGCAAGGACGCGCCTGCCATGAGACCGCGCTTCACCATTGACGGCAGTGACGAGCTGGAAGCCCGTCTCGCCACAACGTGCAGCCACGTGCTGGCCGGTCTTCAGTCGTCCGTCCCGGCCGCAAAGCTCGAAGCGCTGCTTCTCGGCGGCGGTTATGGTCGCGGCGAAGGAGGCGTGCTCAAGACCCCAGCCGGTGATCGCCCCTATAACGATTTGGAATTTTATGTCTGCCTGCGCGGCAACCGCTGGTGGAACGAAACGAACTTCGGACCGGTTCTCCATGCGCTTGGGGAAGAGCTTTCGCCTCAGGCGGAGGTCGATGTGGAGTTCAAAATCTTTTCCTTGGACCAACTCAGGCGCAGCCCGGTAAACATGTTTTACTATGATTTGGTCATGGGCCATCAGTGGCTGGTCGGAGACGAAGAACTGCTCAGCGGCTGCGAGCATCACCGCGAGGCACACCAACTTCCACTTTCCGAAGCGACCCGATTATTGATGAACCGCTGTTCCGGTTTGCTCTTTGCCCGACACCACCTGATGCAGAAGCCATTTACGCCCGTGCACGCCGATTTTGCCGGACGCAACCTGGCCAAGGCGCAATTGGCTTTCGGCGACGTCATCCTGGCCGCTCACGGACGCTATCATTGGAGTTGTCGTGAACGGCACGCGCGTTTGCAAGAGTTCTCGATGCAGGAAGAGTTGCCCTGGCTTCCGGAAGTGCAGCGCCATCATGCGGCCGGGCTTGAGTTCAAACTTCACCCCCGGAAGACCACAGCCAGCGCATCCGAGTTGGCGCCCCAACATTCGGATCTGGTGAATCTCGGCCTGAAACTATGGCTGTGGCTGGAAAGCCGCCGGCTTCAGCACCCGTTTGCTTCGGCTCGCGACTACGCCCGCAGCCCGCTCGATAAATGTCCCGAAACAAATGGTTGGCGTAATCGCTTGATCAATCTCCGGACTTTCGGGCCGGCTCAGTTGCTGACGGGCAAGTCAGCGCGTTATCCGCGCCAACGGCTGTTCCATACCTTGGCACTCTTGCTCTGGGAACCTGCTGCCTTGCAGGAAGCGCGAATGCTCCGGCAACTGCACCGGGAGCTGGGCGCGAGCGCGGCGGACTTCGATGGTTTGGTGCGGGCCTATGAAAAACTCTGGCGTCGCTTCCAGTAAGGTCGCTGGCCGCAAGCGGAGGATTCTCCTGGCACTGGGGTTTCTTCTGACCGGCCTGATTCTTTTCATCATGGCGGCGCCCATCTGGTTCCCTTGGATCTTGCGTCCGCTCGCTCGCCAGTATGGCGCGAACTACGCGACCTACCAACGAAAGGGCTACGCCCGATTTGTCCTGAATGCGGTGACCTTTACCAACCGGACGACGGAGTTTCGTGCCGCGCGCCTCGAGGCCTTCGTTCCGGCCGTGTGGCTTTGGCACCGCTGCACGGCAGCGGAGTCGCAGTCTTACCTGCAAGCGACAGACTGGCGCCTGATCGACAACAGCCGCAAGGCGGGCGGAAGAAACAAGTTTTCATCGTCGGTTTACACGAACTTTCAAGAGTTCGAAACCGTCGTGGCCACAATCCGGAAGTGGGCGCCAGGAGCGGCGTTCACGAATGGCGCGATCGAGACTTCAGGCCAGATCGTTGAAGTTTCTTCCGCAACCTGGGCGGGCGGGACCTTCACCGCAAATCTCCTCCTCCCGCAGCACCGGCAGAGCGGGACGGTGACGGCAAAATTCGAAGAGGCAACACCACGCGAGATCCATTTCACATCCAGCTCACTGGACCTGGACTCCACCGTCCACATTTCTGAGGATGCGGCAGGTTTGCAGATTCAAAGCACGCACCGTTGGCTGAGCAATCGCATCGAGGCCAGCGCGCGGTTTGGCCGTGAGGGTTTGTTGCCGGACACCGCCGCGGTGCAGGCAGACGCCTTTGCCATTCCGGCGCAACGACTCCACCTTGCGCACTATGAAGACCTCAAAGGCTCGGCATCCTTGACCTGGCAGAACAGCCAGTTCGCGTTGAACATCACGGCGGCGGCGCGCCCGACCAAACCAGGACCTCTGCCACCGGTAAATCTCGATCTTCGGGCCGTGGGCGACGCCACCTCCGCGCAGATTGACGCCGCACACATCCGTGCTCCGTGGCTGGGCGTGGAATTGGCCAGCCCGGTCAAGGTCCAATTTGCCAGTCCGTATCTTCTCAATGCCAGCGCGCTGAAGATTTCCGCAGACCTGAGTCAACAGACGTGGTTTCCTGCCGAGGGACACCTCGAGGGCCGGGCCTCGTTCGAGCCGGCCAACGCGAAATTTCCCACGGTGTCGTTTGCATTGTCCGGGTCCGGCATCGCCGTTTCCAATCTTCAAACACGGGTGTTGAAGGTGAGCGGCAACTTCCTTTGGCCGTGGCTGGAATTGACCAATGCCAGAGTCGAATTCGCCGATGGCGCGCTCGCCCAGGTGTCGGGAAACCTGGATGCGGTCGAGCAAGTCGTCCGCGATGGCCGCTTGCATTTTCAAGGATGCCTCGGCCGCGATTGGTTGCCGCCCGGCTATTCCTACGAGAACGCCGTGGTGTCGGCCAGTTTTGAAGGTCCATTGCGGGCTCTTTCTCATACGGGCCAACTCCAGCTTGATGAGTTCACCAGCCCAAAGTTAAAGGCGCTGCGGCTCGAAGCCCAATGGCAGGGTCAGCATTTGCACCTGCAGCAATCCAGGATTCAGGTTGCGGCTGGAAAATCCGCGCTCGATTTCCAGGGCGCGATACAAGCCGGCGGGCGGGAAAATTCATTTCACGTTACGGCGTTGACGTTGCGCAAGGAAGGACAGCAGGTGCTCGAACTGGCCTCACCATTTCGGCTTTCCTTTCAGCCAATCAGTCGATCAACCAACGCCGCGGGCGGCTGGACTCTCAACGTAGAGCCATTCCACTGGATTGGAGACGGCCGCGAAATCCATCTCGAAACCGATCTGGCGTGGCCGCAACGCGGCCGCTTGGATGGCTCGATCAAAGCAATCGATTTGGCGCTCTTGGAAGATTTTGTCCAGCTGACAACGCCCCCAATTGCCCTTCAACAGATGAAGCTCTCTGCCGCATGGACCAACAGCCCGCTCGATGTGCATCTCGAACTTGTCGCTGAAGCGGTGCCAACCGAAGGGTTGCCTCTGACGGTGAACCTGAAGCTGAACGGCGCTCGGGACGGCTTTGCGGTGGACAAGCTGGCCGTGTTCAGTCAGACCCAACTCGTCGCCGAAGCCACGGGACTGCTGCCGCTCAGCATTCGACCCGGTGAGACGGCAGACTTGATCCAATTTCATCAAACACAACCGCTCAAGCTCGCCGTTACGATGCAGCCCACCGCGTTTTTCTGGGATGAATTGGCAAAATGGAGCGCGCTCCGTCTGCAGAAACCGGATCTGAGAATGAACCTTGGCGGCACATGGAGCTCGCCTCAGGGACAGATTTTGCTGCAGGCAGAGCGAATCGAGTTTCCCCGCGCCCAACGCCAGCTTCCCAGCGTGGACAACCTTGAACTGGCTTTGGGCCTCGATAGAAATTCCGCGCGCCTGACCAATTTCCAATTCTTCGTCCAGGGACAACTGGTGAGTTTGACGGGAACAGTACCTTTGGAAAATGAATTCTGGCAATTGGGCCGCTGGACTCCTCTTCCGGATTGGCAAAAGGCCACCGCGCGCTTGCAAATCAAGAATGCCCAACTCGCCCCTTTTGCATCCTTTCTCCCGAAGCTGCTCAACGCCCAGGGCGAATTGAACGCCGATATCGCAGTGATGCCAGGCGCACGGCTGGATGGGGAATTGGCGCTGGCCGGATTGAGGACACGGCCGCTGGAACCCATAGGACCCATTGGCGACATAACGGGCCGGCTGAGATTCATGGGGCACACCGCCAGGTTGGAAACCTTCACCGCTGCCGTTGCGGGCCAACTGGTGACGGCGGAGGGCTATCTGGAACTGCCGATCCAAGCCTGGCGGAAGGACGACACCTGGCCGCCATTCGAAGTAAAAATCCGTGGCGCTAACATCCCTTTGGCGCGCACGCCCGAGCTGATTTTGCGCGCCGACCTGAACGTGGCCATCACCAATGCGCCGGGGGCGACCCCACTGATTTCCGGCGCGATTCGTCTGCGCGACGGTTATTATTTGAGCGACTTGAAAGATTTGGTCCCCGGCAAAATGGCGACGCCCTCCCGACGCCCGCCCTATTTCAGTTTCGAGGAAGATCCCTTTGCGAGCTGGCGTCTGAACCTGGTCGTGCAAGGCGACGACTTCCTCAAAGTCCGCAGCCCGCTCTTTCGCGGCGAAGTCTCGGCACATCTGACCCTGGGCGGCACGTTGAAAGACCCGATTGCCCTGGGTGAAGTGAAAACGGATTCCGGGCGGGTGTCGTTCCCATTTGCCAGTCTCCAGGTGAATCAGGGCCTGGTCACATTAACCAGCGAAAATCCCTATCGGCCGCAGCTCTTCCTCACTGCCAAAACCAGGAAAATTGGTTATGACATTCAGATGGAAATCAAAGGCCCGGCGGACGCACCTGTGGTCCAGTTTTCCTCCAGTCCGCCGTTGAGTTCGGAACAGATTATCCTGATGTTGACCGCAGGCGAAATGCCGCGCGAAGCGGCGAGGCTTTCGCCGGAGCAACGGGCCCAACGTCTCGCCATGTTTGTGGGGAAGAATGTCTTTTCGCAATTGGGCATCGGTGGCACAGATGGGGATCGACTGACGATACGTTCCGGCGAAGAAATCACCGAGCAGGGAAAGCCCACCTATGACGTGGAGTACAAGTTGACCGAGAAATGGTCGTTGGTCGGGCAATACGATCGCTTCAATGAATACAATGCCGGCATCAAGTGGCGCATTTATTCCAGGTAGAAAAGATAAGATTTCTTCCTTAGGCCAATGAATCATTTGAGCGAAAGCACTCATCAACGCCACTGCCCGGTCAGTGTGAAGGCAGCCCAAGTATGGGCTGGAGAAATCTTCGGAAGTCATCGCCCGATTGGTGCACCTGAGAGGAATGAACTATGCACTACCTGATCCGGTTCCGTAATGGAAGGACCTGGCAAGCTGAGGGCTGGGCCGGCGAGCATATCATTGGATTAGTAATCCGCTTTCTTCCCGCGGGGACGCACTGCCCTCTAGGCGTTCAGTACTCTGCTACTAGACCTTCAGTACTCACTCACTACTCACTTGACAAAAATGGCTGCAGTCCTCCGCACCAACGTTGTGAATGTTCCTGCTGGGCAACCGATACGGCTGGCGGCCATTGCCCGAAGAGATTTCAGAGGACTGGTTGATCACGTCCCAGAGGATGCTTTGAACCGGCTTCCAGACCTTGTCGTCAGTGTAGCCCTTCCTGTCGTTCCGGTTGGCGACCTCTCCGTTGGTCATGCCGTTCGATTCTGCGTAGATGCGTGTACGTTCGTCAGTGGCATTCAAGTCGCGCGCCGTCTGGATGACTGTGCTCGCCACCGACACCGCCACGCCGAGCACTAAGCCGCTTTGCCAACTCATGATTGTCAAATCCCGCCCGATTTGCTCCAATGTGACAGTTTCGACAAACAAAACTCTAAGTACATCCATGCCGACGATGGGCCATGACCAAAGTGCGGATTCCGCTGCGCGCCGGGTGTTTGCGACGACCCATTGGAGCGTGGTGCTGGCCGCGAAGCGACAGGAGGGGCCGATCGCGGAAGCTGCGCTGGAACGGCTCTGTCGGGTTTACTGGCCTCCGCTTTATGGCTACATCCGGCGCCAAGGTTATGGCGCCGCGGCGGCGCAGGATTTGACCCAGGAGTTTCTCAGCCGCCTTATCCACAGGGAATGGCTGAATCACCTTCAGGATCAACGCGGGAAGTTTCGCTCCTTCCTGCTCGCCTTCCTGCGGCACTTTCTATCCGATCAACGCGACCTGGCACGCGCGCAGAAGCGGGGCGGAGGCAAGGAACTGATTTCACTGGACCAGATGGCCGACGAGGAGAAGTCGTGGGCCGAACCCGTGGACCGCCTGACTCCAGAGCAAGTGTTCGAGCGGCGTTGGGCACAAGCCCTGATGGAGCGGGCAGTTGACCGCCTTCGCGGTGAGTACGCCGACCGGGGCAAGATGGCACTGTACGAGGTGCTCAAAGACGTCCAGCCGGGCGAGCACGGAGCGCAGACCTACGAGGACATCGGGGGGCGATTTGGAATGAGTGAACAAGCGGTCAAAAATGCCGTCCACCGCCTGCGCCGCCGGCACCGGGAGATTCTTCGGGAGGAGATCGCCCAGACTGTGACTCAACCGTCCGAGATCGAGGAAGAGATTCAGCATTTGATGGCCGTGCTCGCCCGGTAGGACACCGTGGGCGCCAGATTGGGGAAACCTTTTCGCCGGTCTTCCCCTGAAGAGATTGCCAGTTATGCCTGACGACATCCAAAGGCCTGAGACGCTGATTGCCTTGTGTCCGGTGTGCGGGGCCAAGCTGCCCCTCGGCCTGCCCAAAGGCCTTTGCTCGCAGTGCGCCCTGCGCGGCGCCCTGGAATTGGATGAAAGTCCTAATTCCATTCCCTGCCGCCGGTGCGGAACAGTGACGGCTGACCTGAGGGACGGCCTTTGTCCGGATTGCGTTGTCAGCGTGATGCAGGACATGAATCGAGGGCTGCACCCGGAACAGGCACAAAAGACCGGCGAGGATTCCAGGCAATCCGGCCCCTGTTTCGGCGACTATGAACTGCTGGAAGAACTGGCGCGCGGAGGGATGGGTGTCGTTTACAAGGCGCGGCAGAAGAGCCTCGACCGCGTCGTGGCGGTGAAGATGATTCTCTCGGGCCAGCACGCCAGCGGAGACTTCATCAAACGCTTTCGCATCGAAGCCTCCGCCGCCGCCGCTCTCCAGCACCCCAACATCGTCGCCATTCACGAGGTCGGCGTGCATCAAGGCCACCATTTCCTGGTCATGGACTACGTGGAGGGATCGAACCTGGCCAGGCTCGTCAAGGAACAGCCGTTGGCCCCTCAACGAGCGGCCCGGTATCTCAAGACGACCGCCGAGGCCATTCACTACGCGCACGAGCGCGGAATCCTGCACCGCGACCTCAAACCGTCGAACGTATTGATTGACTCGAACGACCAGCCGCGCGTGACGGACTTTGGTCTGGCCAAGCGAGTCGCGGCTGAACCGCAAAACGGCAACGAAGTATCGCATCTGACCGTGACCGGACAAGTCATTGGCTCGCCGGGCTACATGCCGCCGGAGCAGGCCGGCGGACGCCGCGAACAGACGAGCCGCCGCAGCGATGTGTATTCACTGGGCGCGATGCTTTATCACTTGCTCACCGGGCGGCCACCGTTCGGAGGCGGGTCGGTGGGAGAAACTCTTAAGCAGGTCGAGACGCAGGAGCCCATTGCGCTGCGGCTCCTCAATCCCACCGTGCCTCTCGACCTGGAAACGATTTGCCTGAAATGCCTGGAGAAGGAACCGAACCGCCGCTACCCGACCGCGCAAGCATTGGCCGAAGACCTGGGCCGCGTGCTCCAGGGCGAGCCAATTCTCGCCCGCCCGGTGGGCCGGATCGAACGGGCGGCGCGCTGGTGCCGACGCAATCCGCAGGCGGCGGCTGCGGGCGTAGTGCTTTGCCTGGCTTTGGGTCTGTCGCTCTGGTCGCTCCATGTCGTGAGCCGCGAGAAAAACAAACAGACGGAATTGGCCGCCGAGTTGAAGGAGACAAATCGGGAGAAAAACCAAGTGCTCAAACGTTCCTTCGGAATGGTCCAGGAAAACCTCGAGGGAATCTGGGCGAATCGTGAGAAGCGATGGATGCTGATTCATTCCGACGATATTGCGACGCTTGCCCAAATACCGACCGTGCGTGTCACCAACCAGGCGGCCTTGATCCGTTGGACGGTGGGCGTCACGGCGGAAGAAAACCCGGCGGGCTGCGCCAGGCAGCACGCCAAGCTGCTCTCGGAATTGGAGGCGCGGATGAGCCAGAGCCTGGGGTGCCCGGTGCGGTTGGACCTTAAGCTTTACAAGTTCCGTGATGATGTTGTTGCCGATCTTTGTGCTGATCAAACCGACTTCGGACGCGTGGGTCCCTTGCGCTTTTTGCGGGCCCGGCGCGGTCGCCCGGCGCCTGTCCCGTTGGTCGTCCCCAGTAGCACTCACAGAACTGGTATGCTGTTTACTCGCACAAACACGGGTATCCGATCATGGGAAGATGTTCGAGGGCGGAGCATGGCATTTGGTGACACCAATGCCACCGTCAGTTATTGGGCGCAGATAAAACTGGCTGAGCACGGCATTACGGCGACCAATCTCGCCAGCTACGACTTTCTGGAGAGCACGCAGGACTTCGCCGAGGACGTGCAGGAACATGGTCTCGCTGAAGCGGCGGGGCGCATTGGCTTTTATCATAGTCACGCGCAGGTCATCGAAGGCGTCCTCAGTGGGCGCTACGAAGTGGGCACAGCGTTGCGCAAGGCATTTCTCATTCATGAGCATCGCGGATTGGTAGCCATCCCCGATACGGAATTCGAGAGCAGCCGCCCGCTGTGGGTCGCTCGACCCAATCTTGATCCGAAGCACGTTAAGGCGATAATCCGCGCGATGACTAGCCTCCAAGGAGGTTGGCTGGAAATGCTCCCGGAACAATCCACCGCTTATCGGGCAGTGACGCAAGCGGACTTCGCGGTCGAGGAACGATGGTTCGACAGCATCAGCACGCTGTTTCCTCCTAAGCCCAGCCCGCCAGACCCAGCGCCCGAAGATGCCGAATGAAGGAGTCCACGATGCATACTCACATTCGACCTGCGAACACTCGTTCGGTCCACCGTTTCTTTCAGTTTGTCCTCACGGGTTTCCTCGCCGTCTTGCCATTGGGCCGAGCCACGGGCCAGCTTGCCATCACCGAAGTCCTATCCGCTCCATCCGCGACACCAACGCAACGCGGCGAGGATTACTGGGAATTGACGAACTTTGGGACCGACACGGCGAACTTGGAATCGTTTTGGTTCGCGGATAGCACTGGATTCCCGGCCGCGTTGAACCTAGCGGCCCTCGCATCGGACCCACATCTTGGCCCTGGCGAGTCCATCGTTTTTGTCAGATCGCTCCCGGGCGGGATCACGAATTCCGAAGATTTTCGCCAGTGGTGGGGCGATTCCAATCTTCCCTCCAATCCCAAGATCGCCGTCGCACCGTGGCCGGCGTTTGGGTTGAGCAGCATGTCAGACGCTGTGCAGCTCTGGCAGGTCACGAGCGACCAGCCGATCCTCTTGGATCGCGTTGAATTGTTCCGGGCGGAACCCGGTGTGGCGTTCACTTACGATCCCGCAACGGGACTGTTGGACACGCTCAGCAAGCCCGGGGTGAATGGAGCGTTTCGCGCCGCCACCACGAGCGATGTCGGCTCTCCGGGCGTGACGACCGGACCGGTGCCCTTGCGCGTGGTGCAGGCGCCAGCAAGTACAGAGGTCGATGGCGGATCGCCGGTCAGCCTGACGGTGCGGGCACACGGTCTGCCCCGGCCCCGCTATCAATGGTTTTTCAACGGCCAGCCAATTTCTGATGGTGCCGGCCCAGCGTTTACCATCATGAACGCCGGAACTGCCGATGCTGGCGAATACACTGTGGAGGTAAGCAACGGACTGACAACACTTCACACGCCGCCCGCCATCCTCACGGTGAACCTCACGCCGATCTGCGCCAGGATCGTGCGGCCGCCTGCCGACGTGACCGTCACGCCGGGTCAAACAGCCATCTTTCGTGTCGAGGTGCGTGGGTTTCCGCTGCCGGACTTTCAATGGCGGTTCAACGACGTGGACATCCCCGGCGCGACGAATGCCACCTACGCTGTCGAGGGTGCTGACGACAGCGACGTTGGCCTCTACTGCGTCCGCGTGACGAATGCCCTCTGTTCGACCAACGCCTGTGCCCGGCTCGAGGTTGTCCCCGTTCCGAAAATCGTCATCACCGAGGCCATGGCAAACCCTTCAACCAACAGCGTGGCTCCTGGTCATGAGGACTGGTGGGAACTGACCAACATGGATACGTACGCCGTGAATCTCCGCGGCTACCGTTTCGACGATTTCCCGGGCGTGCTCGAAGGCGCGGTCGTAGTGACGAATGACATCACGCTGCGGCCTGGCCAGTCCATGATCTGGGTGTCGTCGATGACACCGGAAGCGTTCCGACGCTGGTGGGGGGAGGAGAATCTTCCCACTAATCTTCCCATCGTTTCGTATCCTGGCAATGGCTTCTCCGAGTTGGGCGATATGATCCAGCTTTGGAACGCTACAGCGCTGTACGATTATGAGTGGCTCGTGTCTTTGTCATTCGTGAATCTTGAAGCGGGTATCAGCCTCTGGTTCGATGATGGGGCGTGCGAATTCGGTTGCCCCAGCGTCGAAGGTGAGCGCGGCGCTTTCCGTGCGGCGGAGTCGGATGACATCGGTTCGCCGGGGTGGACCACCAACCGCCCGAAGATCACATCGATTCGATACGACCTCGCCGGAGTCGCGTTGACCTGGAAGACCCAGCCCGGCCGGACCTATGAACTGCAATATTGCGATCGGTTGGCCCCTCAAGAGTGGATGTCGCTGCGCAGTCTGACCGCGGATGGCGATTCCCTGACCACAACAGACTCAACCACGGCAGCCGTACTGCAGCGTTTCTACCGCGTCGAGCTTCTCCCGCCATGACCCGGACCCTAAACCGCCAGTCGTCGATCGGCCAAAACCTCACGCTTCGCCGAGCCGGATTCACCTTGATCGAACTGATGGTCGTAATCGTAATCGTGGGCATTTTGGCCTCTCTGCTCCTGCCCGCCCTGGCTCGTGCAAAATCCTCAGCCCGGCGGATCGTCTGTGCGAACCATCTTCGCCAATGGGCTTTGGCCCAGACCCTGTATGCGCAGGACAACGAAGACACCATCGCGCGCGAGAGTTTCGAGCCGAACGGCGTGACGATCAATCTCTGGGCGCAAGTGCGACACGCGTTGGCGGACGACGTTTGGTACAATGCCTTGCCGCGTCAGACCGGAATGCCAGAGGCAGCCGATTTTGCACCGAGCTCCGTACGCCCGGACTTTTACGCGCGCAATCAACTCTTTCATTGTCCCGACGCGCGATTCCCCAGGAGAGCGGTCGAAGATCCCATAGCTTATTTCTCTCTCGCCATGAACTCGAAGTTGATTCTTCTTCCACACTCCACCATGAAGCTGTCTTCGATCCAGCAGCCGGCTTCCACTGTTTTCTTCCTGGATAACCGCTTGCCCGATGAACCCAAAGTGGATCCCGATCAGACTCCACTTCAACTGGGCCAACCGAGCGCCTACGCGAATCGATTTGTCGTGCGGCATCAGCGGCGCGGCAATCTGGCCTTTGTCGATCTGCATGTCGAAGCCAAACTCGGCCCCGAGATTGTGCAACGCGGTCTCGCGCCTTATCCGCAGATCCCGGTGATCTGGACGGCGGATCCAAAAGTGAATCCAAACTATTGATTCTCGACCGACTCGGATAAGTTCGACCAGCGCGGCAACTGGTTGATCTGCCGGCATTCCAGTCCACTCTTTCCCGCGCAACCTTTCCCGCCCGACTGCCCTGTAAGGTATCGAAGTACAGCGTTATGAAGCCTCAGACCACCAAAAGCAGACCATGAAACTCCACTTCTTCCCCTTGACCACCACGCTGCTCCTGCTCGCGGCGATAAACACTCCGGCAGCGACGCGCTACGTGAACTTGAACAACCCCGCGCCCGCTGCGCCCTACACCGACTGGGCCAGCGCCGCCACAAACATTCAGGACGCCATCGATGCAGCGGTGGCAGGAGACGAAATTGTGGTGACGAACGGTGTGTACCAAACCGGCGGACGGGCGATAACTGGAACTACAAACCGGGTGGCGGTGACAAAGCCGCTGGCCGTGCGAAGCGTGAATGGCCCAGAGGTGACAGTGATTCGGGGGTACCAAGTGTCGGGGTGGGGGGTCGGTGAAAGCGCCGTGCGGTGTGTGTATCTCACAAACGGCACGTTACTGACGGGCTTTACACTCACAAATGGTAGCACTCGATTGTCGGGTGACTACGATCGCGAGCGCACAGGAGGAGGTGCCTGGTGTGCATCTGCCAGCGTTGTCGTTTCCAACTGCACACTGGCGGGGAACCTGGCTGGCTCCGGAGGCGCGGCGTATCAGGGTACCTTCAACAACTGCGTGTTCACTGGCAACTGGGTTGGCCTCTTCGGGGGCAACGCGACCGGCCAAGGCGGCGGGACGTATCTTGCGGTACTGAACAATTGCGTACTTTCCAACAACACGGCAGTGTTCGGCGGCGGCGCCTATCGGGGCGTCCTGAACGATTGTACGATTGCTGGCAACTGGGCGACTCTCCAGGGCGGTGGAACATACCAGGCTGCGCAGACCAACTGCATGTTGACCAGGAATTGGGTTCGCAACGACTCGGGCGGAGGAGCGTATGGCGGTATCTTGGATCACTGCACTCTCGAGAGTAACTGGACTGATTGGGAAGACGGTTTGGATGGCGGCGGCGCTGCACAAGCGACGCTAAACAACTGCGTGCTCACAGGCAACTCGGCCTCTGGAGCCAATGGCGGCGGGGCCGCGGGGTGCGTGTTGAGCAACTGCAGGCTCCGCAGCAATAGAGCTGTCAACGGCGGCGGAGCGTTTCAAAGCTCACTCAACAACTGCGTGCTCGTGACCAACATAACTTGGGGCTACGGCGGCGGGGCGTCCCTTTGCACCTTGAGCAACTGCACACTCGCCGGCAATATTGCCTCCGGCTTCTTCTTGGGCACGCGCGGTGGCGGCGCGTATGGAGGCACGCTGCACAACTGCACTCTAACTGGGAACTCTGCGGACGAAGGTGGCGGAGTTGCCTTGGGCACGCTGAACAACTGCACACTCACGGGCAACTCGGCTTACAAGAGTGGCGGCGGAGCTTATAGCAACACCCTGAACAATTGCATCGTGTATTACAACACCGCTCGGTTGGGCGGATCCAATTACTCGGGAGGAACCTTCAACTACTCTTGCACGACACCGCTCCCGCCCGTGGGGATAGGCAACACCAGTACCGAACCTCAACTGGCCGACGCCTTACACCTGAGTGCTGGCTCGCCGTGTCGGGGTGCTGGCAGCGCCGCTTATGCCATCGGTCTGGATATTGACGGCGAAGACTGGGAGAGCCCGCCTTCCATCGGCTGTGACGAGTTTCACTTCGGAGCAATCACGGGGCCGTTGAGCGTGGCCATCGTGATCAGCCATACCAACGCGGCAACGGGATTTGAAGTGAGCATGACCGCGCTGATAAGCGGGCATGCCAGTGTCAGCCGGTGGGAGTTTGGAGATGGAACCGGGGAAACCAACTGGCCCTTTGCCACGCACATCTGGTCGGGACCTGGAGATTACACTGTGGTAGCGTGGGCCTACAATGAGAGCCATCCGGACGGAGTGAGTGCTACCTCAACCGTTCATGTCGTGGAACATCCGGTGCATTACGTCGCGGCGGGAAGTCGCAATCCGGTAGCGCCGTTTAATTCGTGGGCGACCGCTGCGACAAACATCCAGAATGCAATTGATGTGGCGGTGCCCGGGGGCGTGGTCCTCGTGAGCAACGGGGTTTACCAAACTGGAGTGACGGTGCCGAGACGACTGACGGTGTGGAGCGTGAACGGGCCGGACGTGACGATCATTGATGGTGGGCGCCGCACACGCTGCGCCACGTTACGAGACGGGTCGACCCTGACTGGCTTCACGCTGATCAACGGATTTGTCACGCCGGCGGGCGCCGGAGCATGGTGTGAGTCGGCTGGCGTCGTGGTTTCCAACTGCGTGATTACTGGCAACTCCGCAGGGGTCAAGGGTGGCGGGGTGTATTCGGGGACGCTAAATAATTGCGTTCTAACCGGGAACTCCACGTTCGAAAACGGAGGCGGTGCCTATCTGAGTACGCTCAATAACTGCACGCTTACTGCAAACACTTCCGAACGAAACGGTGGCGGAGCGGACTCGTGCATCTTAAACCTCTGCACGCTTGCGGCAAACTCGGCACCCACTGGCGGCGGGGCGAATTCCTGCACGCTGAACTTCTGCACGCTGACTAGGAATTCAGCGCCTATTGGAATTGGTGGAGGAGCCGCGGGTTGCACGCTGAACAACTGCACTCTGATGGACAATTCGGCCATGACGGGCGGGGGCGCGGTAGGAGGAGTGTTGAATAACTGCGCCCTCGCGGGGAACTCGGCGAGTCCTTGCAACTATTCGAACTTAGGCGGGGGCGATGGAGGTGGGACGGCGAATGCCACATTAAACAACTGCACTCTCGTTGGCAATTCAGCGTGTTCCAGCGGAGGCGGGACCTATCGAGGCACGCTGAACAACTGCATCACGTACTACAACACGACTGCCTCGGGTATTGGGTCCAATCACGCCAGCAGCACTCTGAATTTCTCTTGCACGACTCCTCTGCCCACCAACGGTGTGGGTAACATTATGGACGAGCCGCAATTGGCCACTCTTGCACACTTAAGCGCTGGTTCTCCCTGCCGCAGTGCCGGCAGTGCCGCCTATTCCAGCGGACTGGATGTGGACGGAGAACCCTGGCTCGCTCCGCCTTCCATCGGTTGCGATGAGTTTAGTGCGGGCGCAGTTGCGGGTCCGCTCACGGTCGCAATTAAAGCCAGTTACACGAATGTACTGCCGGGGTTTGCCGTGGAGTTCAGTGCCCTGATCGGCGGTCGAGTCACTGCAAGCCGCTGGGAGTTCGGGGATGGGACCGTAGCAAGCAATCAGCCCGTGTCGTCGCACAGTTGGGCGGGTGAGGGAGACTACCGCGTGGTGCTGGAAGCCTTTAGTGACGCCTATCCCGAGGGAGTAAGTGCCCTGGTGATAGTGCATGTCTCCAAACCAGTTCACCACGTCGCGTCGGCTAGCGCGAATCCGGTGGCTCCATACAGTTCGTGGGCAACAGCGGCCAGGACCATTCAGGATGCGATTGATGCAGCCACGGTTCCCGGTGTGTTGGTGCTGGTGAGCAATGGCGTCTATCAATCCGGCGGCAGAGCCATCTACAGGACGCAGACGAACCGGGTGGCGGTGACCAAACCGCTCGCAGTGCGTAGCGTGAACGGTCCACAGGTGACGATCATCCGAGGACATCAAGTGCCGGGCACGACGAACGGCAATGCGGCGATTCGGTGTGTGTATCTCACCAACGGCGCGCTGCTGGTTGGTTTCACTCTAACGAACGGGGCCACACAACTCGTTCACGACGATTGGGATGGAAATGGTGGCGGTGTCTGGAGTGAGTCCGCCAATGCGGTGATTTTCGAATTGCGTGATCTCAGGCAACGCGGCTCAACAGGCTGGCGGGGCGGTGCATCAAGGCACACTGATCAACTGCACGTTGATGGGCAATGTGGCTGGCTACTGGGGCGGTGGGGCCTATTCCTCGACCTTGAACAACTGCACCGTCGCTGGCAATTCAGCGGGACACGGCGGAGGAGCACATTCTTCAACGCTGAACAACTGCTTGCTCACCGCCAATAAGACGGACGGTTGGGGAGGCGGGGCCAATGGTGGTGCGCTGAATAATTGCGCCGTGAAGGGCAACACAGCGGGTACTGGCGGAGGGGTGGCTGGAGGGACTTTGAAAAACTGCACCGTCACAGACAACTCAGCTTTTGAGGGTGGTGGCGTTTATTTCGCCGTGTTGAACAACTGCATCATTTATTACAACAATGCGGCTCCTGGATTTGCTCCGAACTTTCGCGGTGAAGCCCCGAATAATTCCTGCATCACTCCCCTCCCTCCAGATGGTGTAGAGAACATTTCCGTACCTCCCCTCTTCGTGAATCGAGTTGGCGGCAATTTTCGCCTGCAATCCAATTCTCCTTGCATCAACGCGGGCAACAACAGCTACGTCGTGGCCACAGCAGACCTGGACGGCCGTCCGCGCGTCGTCGGCGATCGAGTGGACATCGGCGCCTATGAGTATCAAGGCGCGGCCTCCGGCATTTTCATCGGGTGGCTTCAGCAATACGGTCTGCCCACGGACGGCTCTGCCGACATCACCGACCCCGACGGCGATCACTTGAACAATTACGAAGAGTGGCGCGCGGAGACCAATCCCACCAATTCAGCGTCGGTCCTGAGGCTGAGGCAGCCGATGTTGAGAGGGTCTGATTTGATCGTGACTGGGAAAGCGTGGCGGGCCGGAGCTATTCTCTGGAGTCAGGCACGGACCGAGTGGTGCCCACCTCCTTCCAGCCCGTGGCGATGAACATTCCGGGCCGGCCTGGCACGACGACCTTCACACACTCGAATGCCGCCGGCCCCGGGCCGCGCTTTTACCGAGTGAGAGTCCAGGAGTAGTTCATCCGCCTGGTTGACTCCCGCCCCTTCTGCCGATTGCGTGAAATTTGCGTCGGTCCTTCCGCGTAAGGTCAAAACTGTCGAATTTGGGAATCCCGAGAGATTTGCGAGGTGATGGGAGACGAATTTAGTGATTCACTTCGGGACCGATGAATTGGAAGCGTATGCTGGCGTATGTCACCGGTTCAGTTGACGAGCAGCTCCTGCTGCGGAATGAATATCTCATCACGGAGAATCGAATCCTGCGGAATCAAATCAAAGGTCGAATCCGCCTGACAGATCCCGAACGAATCAGCTTAGCCGAAATTGGGCTAAGCGACTAGGTCGCAGAGCGCTCAAGGATGTCGCACAAATTGTCCGACCGGAAACAATCCTGGCGTGGCACCGCCGATTAATCGCCAGCGGCATTGCCCATTTCATGACGTGAATAGGCCACTGTCGTTGGGTGCGTGAGCAAGTCGTAATCTTCCGGGCCAAGGATGCAAACGTCATCGATGCATCCCTCCCGAAGCGTGCTGAGATTCACCACCAGAATTTTGCCTTCGGTGAGCTGCGGGTTGCTGAGGACTACCCAGATGTGACGAGGCGGAAGATTGCACCGCAGAGTCGTCCCCAGCCCAATCATTGCCAGGAAAGAACCTTGGCCATCAAGTTGGTCTCCGCTGCTTGCTCGGCAAAACGCCGAACCTCTTCCTCAGATTTTCCAACGTTGCGGGCGATGTCTTCGGCTTCGATGCGGGCGCGGCCTTCCTGCAACGGCGTCCACTCGCCGCAGTGCTCGTGACGCCAGTCGCGCAACTGCCATTGATCTTTTGAACCATGCTCGCGGTAAATGTCATCGATCAGCCGCAGTTCCGATTCCGAAAGATGCTCTGATGGCGGCATCGTATTCAGCGCCACTTCGTGATCCTGCCGGTCGGTGATGAAGTCTTCCCAATGGCATTCGGCCTCGCCCCACAAACAGCCGGCGTTCACCAAGTCCAGCACCTCGCTGGTAACCGGGCCATTTCGCATCGAATAATAGACACCGCCCACGACGGGGATGCCGCGCCGCGCGATCGAGAGCCGATCCAGCAAGTAGAGGAGCTTGACCAGCTTCATCACATTCAGATGGCCGCCTTCTTTTTGAATCAAGTGACACGCTGCTTCGGTGGCTTTGGCGATGTTGAACCGGAAGTTCACGCGCACAATTTGCCCGGCCCGCGAGAGGCAGTAAAGGGCATTTGTTCGATTTGGGTTAAGGTTTTTGAGTGTCGGCTATGCTTCTACCCGCACTCGATTTGATCGACCGTGAGAAATATCTCGAACTCATTTTCAGCCAGAGCCAGTAGTTCTCCGTTTTTGATTCCGGCCCAGCCCATCTGGGGCACAGTCTTTACCTCATGGCCGGATAGCCGGTCAGCCAGTCGCTTGGGCATGCACTCATCGAGCAAAACCTTCATCTCAGACCGCAGGCGTTAGACACCGGGCCTTGGCTTCCTCAAGTAGCGCCGTCACCTGTTCGGGAGTCACCGTGGGAAAATCGTCGAAAAAATCGGCCAGCGGGTGTCCTCCTTCGATGTAATCGAAAAGCGTTTGAATGGGAACCCGTGTGCCCGCAAAGCAAGGAGTGCCGCTCATCACTTCCGGATCGATGGAGATGACGGACTTTTTCATAAAAGAAATCTAATGGATCGATAACAGAAAACAAACCCAAATGCCTGCCAAAAGACCGGGAAAAGTTGGGGCGTTGCCTTCTTCGACGGTTCGCCCATAATTAGCGTGATGAAGCCACGTTCGCGCCGCCGCTTTTTCCAACAGTCCACCCTTGGCTTGGCCGCTTTGGCCGTGGAGACACCTTCTCTTCTCGCCCAAGCCGCGGGCGAGCGGCCAAAACGCGCCGAAGGCATCATAGTGCTCAATCCACACAATCGCGTTCCCATCGGCCTTATCATCGATGACTCGACTTGCCTGGTGAACCTGAACCGGTTTGCCATGCCGCAGTTCGATGCGGCCTTCGGTGGCGCGAACAAAACTTACCAACGCAACTGGCGCGAGTGGCCGGTCGAAATTCCCGATGCGTTCGTGCGCAAGTTCGGCGAGTGGTGCGCCGGGCAGGGCGTCAAAGGCAAATACAGCATCGTGCCTTATCCGGCGTGTGTCGGGCGGCTGGACCGCGGGTTGCCCGGTTGGACACAGCGCGAATTGCAGGAGAGCATCGAACTCGTCCGCTCGCTCATGCTGCCGAACTGGGATATTCACCCGGAGATGGTCACGCACACGCGCGTCATCGACACCACGACGGGCCATCCGTATCCGGACCTTTCGCTGAAGTTCATGGAGAACTGGGAATGGACCACCGGCCGCAGCGCGGACGAAATCGCCGGTTACATGGCTTACGCGCTGCAAATTCTGAAGAACATCGGCCTGCCTTGCGAAGGCGTCACCACGCCCGGCGGCTTCGGCAATCGCGCCCTGCCACAACTCGCGCAAGCGGCGCTGCAATCTGTCCGCGATGTTTTCAACGTAGAGATTCCGCACTACTTCCGCCATCTCTACGATAAAGGCGAGCAGAGCGTTGCGCCGCGTGTGGAGTATGCCTCCGGCCTCGATGGCGCGGATCCGAAGTGCGTCGTATCCATCATCGGCTGCACAGGCGACTGGACCGGCGGTTGGGACAACACACCGCCGGGCGGAGTGGACAAATTCATCACGGAGGATTTGCAGCGTGGCCGCATGGTCGAAGTGATTCAACGCGGCGAACCGGCGCTCATGCTCGCGCATTGGACGGGCATCTATTGGAACGGTCAGGAACTTGGCTTCAAGGTTTTCCAGGAAGTCGTCCGCCGCCTTCACGCCCGATTCGACAATCTGGTTTGGATGAAGCTGAGTGAAGTTGCGCGCTACTGGGCAGCGAAGGAATTGACGCGCATCGAGCGTCATGGAAAGGAGGTCGCGTTCCACGCCCCGTTTGCGTGCCCCGGATTCACGGTGAAAGTTCCGTCCGCCGCCGCCGCGACTCCGAAGCTCTCCACCTCCGGTCCGATCGGGTCATTCAAGGAAGTCAGCCATGCGCTCGAGTTGCGCAGCGGCAGTTGGACTCGTGTGGGGCAATCCGTCCTCGTGTGCCTGGATCTGCCCAGGGGCGAGTCGAAGATGACGGTTTGAGCAAGGATTTCATTGCGGAAAGTCCTGTGAATTTTGTGGCCGTCGGCCGGAGCCCTGGCGATTGCGCCGCCGTTCCGGCGCGGCCCCGCCGTCGGGCGCATCGCCATTGCGGCGCTGGAATCTGCGCTCCTCCGCGGGAGGTTCCTCGACAGGCGGCGCGGGGCGTGGACTGGATTCGGCGGCCGCTTCCACATCATTGGTTCCCTCGGCTGGCGTATCTTCAAAGTCTTCATCGCTGACCGGAGCCAGCAGAACAAGATCCCCTTCTTTCAAACCGGAGGTGATCTCGACAAAGGAATCGTTGAACCAGCCTGTGGTCACCGTAACGGGCGTGACGCGCGGCCCCTTCTTAATGAAGCAGACGCTTTCACCCCACAGGCGGGCAACCGTCTGGATCGGCACACTCAGAACTTTGGTCAGATTGGTGATGATAATCTCCACGCTCGCCGAGACGCCCGGCTTGAGGATGGGCAATTCCTCGTCCACCAGGACGTCGGTGGGAAAGACTTTGGCGTTGGGATTCAACCAACTGGATTGAGAGTCAGGCAGGAGTGCGACGCGCCGAACGGTGCCCTTGAAGCGGCGATGGGGAATGTTTCTCACCTGGATATATGCGTTCATGCCTGCGCGCACCTGACCGGCGCGCGATTCCTCAATTCCGATTTCTGCGAGCATCTTCGAAACGTCCGGCAACCGGATCAATTCCTGCCGCTGCCGAACCCTGGTTCCCTCCTCGAGAATCCCGGGCGTGCCGTAAAACTCAAAGCTGCCAAAGTCACGGAAATTCTGCGCGCTCGAACGGGACGCCAATTGGTTGGCAATGCTGAAGGATGACGATTGTCCGCCCGTTGAGAGCAAGGAACTGGATGTGCCCGGACTGGCGCTGCTCGCGCTGGAGTTCGTCGCCGCACTGGAGACGCCGAATGCCGAACTGGGTCGCATGGACGGATAAGAAGCGAATGCCCCCGCGGCGCTGCTGGCATTTTGTCCTCCGGCACTGCCTCCAGCACGAGCGCCACCGCCACCGGAACCCGCGCCACCTCCACCCGTGCCAGCTCCGGCAGCGTTCGTCTCGGTGACGGACGACCCGCTAATGGCTGAGGCGATGCGCTGATTGCCCCCAGCTACCGTCTGCGCCGTCGAAGAACGGCCCGAACCGCTGCCCGAACTGCTCTCCAAGCTCGACCTGCCGCCACGCCTGCCTCCGCCACGAAATTCTCCGCCGCCATCGTCTCCGCCTCTGCCGCCGCCACGCCCCACCCGGAATCGTCCTTCCTCGCGCCGCCGGTCGTCGCGGTCGCCCGCAAACTGAAACGGGCTGACGGACGCATAGACCACCAGGCCGTTCTGGGGCGCAAAAATCTTTGAATTCTCCAGGCGCTGGCGCTGTAGTTTGAGACCTTGCTCCAGGAATTCCAACGCGCCCTGACTTGTTTTCAAATCGGCCTCGGCTTGCGCGATTTCATTGGAGGTCCGTTGCTTCAAACGGTCCAGTTCCGCCTGGGCTTGCTCGACCTCTGATTGCAGCAGCCGCACCTGGTTCGGTTGATCGAATTTTTTGATGAGCCGCAGGTCCTCCTGGTATTGGCCCAGGGCGAGCTGTTCGCGTTTCAGACTCAGCGCGTCGGCCTCCAATTCGGATTTTGTGGCGTTTCCCGTTTTGAAGAGTTCCTCTGTGCGCGCGTATCGTTCGCTGGCGATGCGGACCTGTTCGGCCAGGACGCCACTGCGGGCCTCGACGGTTCGGATCAGAAATGGCGCGTCACCGTCGCGATACTTCTCCAAATCCGCCTGCGCATTCTCGACGGCGAGTTCGGCGTCCTTGATCTGGCTTTCCGCGAGGCTCCGTTGGATCTTCAGGTTGCCAGTGGCCTGCAGCATCTGGAAGAGACGTTCCTGATGTAACAACTCCTGTTCGTTCAAGCGGTCCTTCAGCCCGGAACTGTCGAGTTCGACCAGGAGATCACCCTTCTGGACGTAGGAACCTTCCGGGACAAGGTGAATGATGCGATTGACGCCTTCGAGACCGCTGCGGACGATCGTTTCGTTCAAGGCGCGCAGGGCGCCCTCTTCCACGACGGAAATAAGCATATCGCCCCGCTTCACCTGGTAAAAGGCGTTCGGCGGATATGTTTTTCGAAAGCGTTGAAAGAATCCGCGAGAAAAGTAAAACGCAGCCACCAGGGCCAGCGCCAGCCCCACCCACTTCCATCCCGAATTGCGGAAGCGGCGGCTTACCAGCCCCCGGCCCCGATTGTTCGGCGGCTGGTCAGCCGCCGCTCCGTGCATGGTCATAAGCTGGACGGGTCGGCGGCAGTCTTTTTCGCCGTGGTGGCGGCGGGCGTCGGACGCGCGTCTTCGGTCGAAAGCACGGAGCCGCCCCGGTCGATCTCTTCGCTGGCGCTGGCGGGCGGCGTCAACGCCACTTGGTCGCCTTCCTTGAGACCCCCGCGAATTTCGATGAACTGATCGTTGAAGTTTCCGACCGTGACAGGCACCGCAACGAGTTCAGCCCCGTTCTGCACGTAACAAACCTGCTTGCCTTTGACCGTCGTCACCGCTTGCAAGGGGATGGTCAGCGCGTTGACCAGGTTCGTGATGATGATTTCCGCCCGCGCGGATGCGCCTGGTTTCAAGTCGGGCAGCTCCTCCTCGATGAGGACATCGGTGGAATAGACCTTGAGATTCGGGTTCATCCAGCGGTCCTGGGAATTGGGCAGCACCGCCACCTTGATGACTTTGGCTTTGAAACGCCGATCGGGAATGGAATCGACGGTGACATAAGCCTCCAGCCCCGGACGGATCTGCAGCACATGCGATTCGTGCACGCGGATTTCGACAATCATCTGCGAGACGTCGGGAAGCTTGATGATCTCCTGGCGCTGGCGAATCTGCGCGCCCTCTTCAATGAGCATTTGGCCGCGATCGCCATAGCTGCTCGACGCATAGACGACCAGGCCATCCTGCGGCGCCTTGATTTTGGAATTCTCCAATTGCTGCTTTAGCTCCTTCAGCTTCTCGTGGGTCAACTCGAGCGCGCGCTGGCTGGTGCGAAGGTTGGCGTCCGCCTGAGCGAGCTGGTTGGAAGTCCTCTGGCGCAACCGTTCCAACTCCAGTTGGGCCTGCTCCCAGGACGATTCCAGACGGCGCTGGCTCTTGGGCAGGTCGTACTTGCGGAAGAGCCGCAGGTCTTCTTCGGATTGGTCCACCGCGATCTTCGCCTGCACCAGGCTCAACCCATCGGCTTCCAGTTCAGACTTCGAGGCGTAGCCTTTTTTGAAAAGTTGCTGCGTCCACTCCAGTTTATCCTTGGCCCGCTGCAATTGCTCCCTGCGGATGAGGATGGCATTGGTGGCGGTATTGACCTGCTGCGGAGCATCCCCTTCGATGTACTTTTCCAGATCGGATCGGGCGAATTCGACCCGCAACTCGGCCTCCTTGATCTGGCTTTCCACCAGGCTCTGCTGGATGCTGAGATTCTCCTTGGCCTGGACGAACGCGAATTCGTTGTTCTGGTAGGAGATGTCCTGTTGGTTGACGCGGTCCTTCAATTCCGAGGAATCCAGTTCCACCAGGATCTGGCCGGCTTTGACGTAGGTCCCTTCGGGCACGATGCTGATGATGCGTGAAATGCCCTCGAACTCGCTGCGAATGATCGATTCCTTGACCGCCTTGAGCGCGCCCCCTTCCACCACCGAGATCAGCATGTCGCCGCGTTTGACTTTGTGGAACTGGTTTTGTTCAGCTTCGGGCGCGGTCCATTTCCGAAAGCCAGCAAAGCCCGCGACGCAAAGCAGCAGCCCGGCCGCGATCAGCCCGGCGCGTCGGAAGGCGCGCGGCCGTTTCTGTGCTTCATTGTTAGCGTCTGTCATCGTTTGAAAAGTTCGTCGGGCGTAATTAGTTCGCTGAAAGCTGCTGGCGCTGGACGAGTTACACCATTCGACTTCGGCAAATCGCCGTAGTCCAGCCAGAATTTTTCCTTCACCGTGTTCAAAATGCCCAGATTAAGCAATAGACGCATGCGAGTCAGGTGATAATCAACCAATGCGGCGGTGGCGGCGTTGTAAGCCTGGACGCGGGCGGTCTGGGCATCCGCTACGTCCCGTACCTGGATGCGCCCGGCCTGCAAGGAAAGCTCGCTGCTTTCAACCCGCCGATCGGCCAGCGCCTTGGCCCGGAGTTGGATGTCGTAACTCTGGCGTAATCGATCCAGTTCGCGGAGATCGCCGCGAAGGTCGCTTTTCAAATTGTCCAGGAAAAGCGCCAGCGTGCGAAGCTGCCGCTCGAAGGCGATGATGGAAGAACGGTAGGCATTTCGCTCCAGTTTTCTATTCAGTGGCAGGTCCAATCGCACTCCGCCGTTCACTCGGTAATCATTCAGGTCGAAGTTAGCGTAATCGGTTTCGCCTTCGGATACCAGGGAAGCGTTCCCAAAAAGAACCAGGTCAGCTTTCAAGTTGTCGGCTGCCACGACGATCTTGCGCTTGCTGTCTTCAAACCGGTCGATTTCGTTTAAAAAGTCCGGGCGCCGTTCCAGAGCAAGTCGAAACGATTGGTCGTCCGACAAAGGGACCGGGAGCAACCCCACCGTCTCCAATTCGGCCAGCACCGTTTCATCAAGGCGAATTTCATAGCCGGCAGGCAAGCCGAGGGTGATTTTGAAGTCATCCAGGGCGGTGCGGTAACTTTCGACCGTGCGGATGTAACTGTCGCGCGCCGTCAATTCCTCCTGGACGGCTTGATCGGCCTGGAACGGCGCCAGGCGATCGACCGAAAGGGCCACCGCTCGCTCGCGCAAACTCACGCGGCTGAGGAAGTTGTTATGTTCGTTCTTTACGGTGTCCTGCTGCTTTATCAGCTCCAGGTACCGTCTGACGATGCCAGCCGGAGTGGGACCGCCACCGGGAGAGATGCCGCCGACCGACAGGAACGCGTCCTGGTAATAGCTGAAGCCGCGAATCTCGTAAATCACGTTGCGTTCGGCCTGGGTGAGATTCTCCGCGGCGATCTTCGCCCCCGCGCCTCGCAACAACGGCTGGGAAAGGCCCAGCGCTATGGTGGTCACCGCCGAATCGCTACGGCCGCCGGTGTAAAATCGCAAGAAATCATTCGCCAGATCCAGGGTGATGCGTCCGCCGGTCTTTAAGGCCTGAGCCACACCCGCGCGGGTGGCTACGCCGATGGACGCGTCCTCACCGGGAACTTTTTGCGCGGTGGGCGCGACGCTGGCGAAAAATTGCGGCACGTACTCAAACCGCTCCGCTGTCAGCGTCAAGGCGCTGAAATAAAGTTGCTCCTTGCGCAGTTGATAGTCGCGACTGTTCTCCAGCGCCATGCGCAATGCGTCCGGCAAGCTCAAGGTCTCTTTCGCTTCGCGGGTGCGGTCGGCGATGATTTCCGGCGCCTTGATGTCATCGGCCTTGCGATGTGAGTAAGGCGTGTCAATGCTGAAAGCGTTGGTTTGTCCCAAAGCCACTTTCTGCTTCTCCTGAACGATCCTGTAAACTTCCGTGTCGGCGGATTTCCGATAATGCTTGGCGGTGCATCCCACCAGCACTCCGGCAGCCAGCAAACAGGAATTAAGCTTCAATAAATCGGACATTGGTTTAACGCCATGAGCATCGCCACACTGGCGAGCCACGACAAGCCTTTTGCAAACAGCGGCGGCGAAAGCCTTTTTCCATTCCTTTCGGCTCACACAATTGCGGCTTGTTTTCCGGATTGGAGCTTGCATATGACGACAACATTGGCGAAGCATCACCGCGCGCGACGGTTCTCATGCGTCAATTAATACATGCGCAACAACGGAACCAATTCCGCCAGGTTTTTGTCAGTCTGCCCAAGCGCCTTGCCCTCGGATAAAGGTTGCAAGTTCAATCAAGCCACCGGCTGGATGGAGCCATGGAGTCGTTCTCAAAATTCCCGACGGGATTCCAGCCTTCCGCCCATGCATGCTCGCGCAAGTCGGAAACGACGTGGGTTTCGAGCAACCAGGAGCGTCAACTCGGATGGCCGTCGAAGCTGCTGTCGCATGCTGATGCGACAGTCTCGCTTCTTATCCAAGGTTCCAGCCGATGATTTGAATCGGTCATTTTGACACAGTGAACGTTTCCAGCGCTTTGTTCAATTCGGACTGTGATTTCTCCCAACCTTGGGCGACATCCTGAAAGTGCACACAGAAAAGCGTGCCGTCCGACACCGCGCAGAGCATTCTTCCTCTCATGTCATGGCCTTCGCCTTTGCCCTCCCAATCGACCGCGGCCGCTTCCAGCGAGCCGAGCCTGGTCTTTACGGGGTCTGATTTCTTGAACTCGGTGCGTCGCCGCTCGACGCCGCGAAGCATTCCGGCCAGGAGGGATTCCAGGCTGTCACCCCTTCCTTCCGGTGGAATGGCAATGACCGTGACCTGGAACAATGTTTTCACGTTAGGTGCGACACTGGGCCGCGAATAGGCAAAAACCCTTGCCGGTCCATTCGTGGCCGGCGCCGCGGCGGTGAATCCTTTGGGCAAACTGACTTTGAACGGAGATGTTGCCCCCAGCGAAGTGGAGGCCCAAGCAGCTATCAAGAGCATGAAAACCATTCTGATCATAACAGGTCCTTTGTGACGGTGTCAGCCCGAACTCATTCGAAGCAAATACAGCAATCGGCGCTAAAGCGTCGTCGTCTTCCCTTCGTTTCGATTTTACGGACGCAGCCTCTTGGTGCTGGAAGCGGCTACTTCCAGTTGCATCTCTTGCGAACGCCGAGCGCCACGCCGCGACTTTCAAGTGCTTACATATGCAACGGAGCCGGTCGACTCCGCAAGCTCCTTCATTGAATTAGAGTCGGAACGTGCTCTTCCGGCGCCCTTTGATCGGCCAGCACTGTGCATTGAAAAGACGCGAATTGCGCTAATTCACGCTGATTCAGATCGGATTCCGCTGCTAACGCTGACTATGATTCGTGCCCATTCGCGAAATTAGCGTTCTTGGAAAACACAGGCGCTCTGGTGTGTGGAAGGATTGGCGCTCCGCGTTATCCGAGAGCCTACTCCCAACCAATTTGCCGCCCGCGATTCTGTTCCTGCAGCCAGCTCATCAAGGGTTTGAAGTATTCCACCATCGCGCGCGTGGAAAGATCTTCACCCGTGGCCTCGCGCAGGACTTTGCGCCAGTCCTCAGTGCCGCCCCGTTTCATGATGTCCTGAAGGAACGTCCCGATTTGTTTGTTGCCCGCGTAATTGCAGCGCTGCGGCGGCTGCTTGAGAATTTTTCGGGCGATATGATCGTGGAACTGGAATTTCAGCACCGTGGCGATGGCGTAGGAGTAGTAATAAGCCGGCGTATCATTGATGTGCGTCTTGGTGGCCGGATCGCAGAATTCTTCGCCGCGCGCGTCTGGCGGTTCGATCCCCTGGAATTTTTTCACATATTCCCACCAGCGCGCGTTCCATTGCTGGGGCGAAAGGTTTCCGGCGTACAGGTCCGCTTCCCAGTGCGTCATCGTGCCGGACGCCCAGAAGATGAACGGCACCGAGTGTGCCAGCGCGTTATCGAGCAGGAACGCGGTCTGATCGTCCTTGAAATCCCTGGACAGGATGCCAGCGCTTTGCAGATACGGCACTTGACCCGCCGCCAGTGAAATCAACTCCCCGATGCCTTCGTGAAAGGCCGGGTTCGCGCCAATGCGCAGCAACGGCGGCACTTCGGGCCGCGTGTAAGCGATGAAGTAGTAGCCGTGACCCAATTCATGGTGGCTCGTCATGAACCATTGTGAATTCGGCTCCACACTCATCAGCGATCGGATGTCATGCTCCAGATCGACATGCCAGCAACTCGCGTGGGTGTTCTTCTTCCGTTTTTCGTCGGGCCTCACCGGATACAAATCCGACGCCGTCCAGAATGTTTGCGGCAATTTCGGGAAACCAAGTCCGGTGTAGAAGTCTTCCGCGGTCTTGACGATCCACTCGGGTGACTTGTTCTTGAAATAGCTGTCGAGCTTGGCGGCTTCCACGACCCCGCTCCACTCCTGTCCCCAACGATTGTTGATCCAATGCGCGGGAATGCGCTTCGGCACCGGCTGGCCATATTTCTTTGCCAACTCGTGTTTGGTCCAGGTGTGCAGTTGCAGAAAGAGCGGACGCAGCTCGCGCATGAATTCGTCCTGGAGCTTGACCATCTCCTCCGTCGTCATCTGATAGCTCGCGACCTGGAGCGCGAAGTAATCTTTGTGCCCCAGTTCCTGGGCGACGCCGTTGCGCAGCTTCTGCAGTTTCACCAGGCCAGGCTTGAGCGCGGGACCGGACTGCTTGGATGCTTCCCAAACTTTGCGCCGTTCATCCAGGTGAGTGCTGCTCTGGAGAAGATTGTCGATCTGGTTCACGGTGATGTTCGTGCCGTCGAGCTTGAACACAAAACCGTTGAGTGTGGACGCCTGCTCGGTTTCCGCCTTGATGCGATCCGCGACCAGTTTGGGGTTGGTCATCGGCCCTTCTGCCGCGTTGAGCAACGCGCGTTCGAGCTGCCGCGCGGTGATCGGTTTGAGCTTCGATTTTTGTTCCAACAATTCCTGAGCTTCGCGGATCAAGGCCGGGTTGCCATTGAACGCCGCGCGCGCTTTACCTGCTGTTTCCGCCGCGGCATCGTGTTCGGGCTTCACATCCGTCGAAGCTTTCCACTGCGCTTCGCTCTCCACCGTGTAGAGCGCCTTGTAAGCGGCGTTGACCAGCTGGAGCAAATCATCGGCCCGCTGCTGCGGATCGGCCCCGCGACCCGCAGCAAAAATGTCGACACTGACCGTCCCGGCCAGAAGAGCGCCAAGCAGAAGAGATTTCATGGCGGGACTGTAGCGGGCCAAATTGCATTTGCCAACACCGTGGCAGAAGCGACTTGCCTGTCCTGGGAGCGCGGGCGTCTCGCCCGCAGTTTTCGGCGTCCCGCCGAAAACTCTCACACGTCGAAGCCCCGCACAATTCAGTGACGTCTCCGACGCTTCGAACCCGCCGGCGGGACGCCGGCGGGAGCGACCGGGACGGTCGCGCTCCTCTCCGGCATCGTGTCGTCACCCATCGAGCGGCTCATGCAAATTGCGCAGAACGCCCCGTCGCTGCCGGCGAGGCGCCCTGCTCTGCCAACCTATTCGTCGTCGGGAAACTCGAATTCTTCGACGGCGCGATAAAAGCGCGTCGAATGCTCGGGCGCGTCGGTATCCACGAAATGAATGTCCTCATCCAAAACCGTGTTGCACTCAACGGTTGTCCACGCGCTGAAGTCCGCGCTCGCTTCCAGTCGATAACTGAAGCCATTGGCGCCAGGCAGGCAGAGTGAGAAGATTCGGTCCGGCCAGCAGATGGAAGGTGGCCTGCGATAATCATTGTCCACGATGATCGCCCCAGCGCGGCCCGGCTGGCCCACGTTGTAGAGCGCAGCCTGGTGGAGCCCAAGGATCACTGTTTCGACGCGCTCCAGCGCACGGTCATCGACGGGATGGATCACGATGCGAGCCGCGCGGCTGCCGGCCGGAATGGTGACTGTGGTTGGAATCTGTGCGTAATCGACACCATTCGAAGCCGTGCCGCCAATCGCATAATGCACGGTCAAAGGCGCATCGGTCGGGCCGCTTCGATGCACGACGAACGTAGCGGTATTCGGCGGAATCGCTCCTTCGACCGCATAGCAATCGCGAGCGCGTATGGTCACCACGGGCGGATGATTGGAATCAACCACGGTGATGTGCACCGGGCCCGACCATGTGCTCGCTCCCGCGTTGTCCGTCGCTTTGGCGCGCAAGACGTAACGGCCGGGAGGCGCGTCCGCCCAGTTGAAGTTGAATGTCTGAATCTGGCCGGGTGGCGGCGGTTCGCTCACGAGGATGGCCAGCCCGCCAATGCGGTTCGTGCCTTCGAAGAATTCCATCATCGTCACCCAGCCGTCCGAGTCCAATGTCTTGGCAGTGATCGAAATGTCTTCGGGCACATGAAACACCGATCCGTCTCGCGGCCGCACAATGGCTACACGCGGAGGCCTGTTTGACGGGAAGTCATTGTCACGGATGTAGGCCACGGCGCGGCCCGGCTCGCCAACCAGATAACAATCCCCTGATGGCGGATCGGTCGCGCAATGCCGCCGCGTCAATGTCACGACCACCGTTTCTGTTCCCTCCACAAATGAGTCGTCAATCGGGTGGACGACAATCCGCGCGGCATCATCACCCGCCGGGAAGAGCACTTCGCCCGAGAGCCGCCAATAATCCACGCCGTTCGAGGCCGTGCCGCTGACGTCGTAATGGACGAGCAACGGCTGGTTGAGGACACAGGATCGGCGGACGATAAATGTGGCCGTATTCGCGTCGTCACCCTCAGCAGCCAGCGGATCGGCCGCATGCACGGTCACCACAGGGACACGACAGGATTCCACCACCGTGATATGGATCGGCCCGGAAACAGTCATCCCGCCGAGGTTATCTGTGGCCCTGGCCGTGAGCACGTAGCGGCCAGGGGCCACACCGGTCCAATTGAAAGTGAAGATCTGCAACTGGCCGGGCGGTGGCGGCTGGATGAAGATGATTTCCGATTGGCCAATCTTGTTCGTACCTTCGAAGAATTCCACGAGCGGCACCCAGCCGTCCGGGTCGCGCGCCACAGCTGTGATTTCGATGTTGGCTGGGGCGACAAACGTTTCGCCCTCGGACGGATCGAGAATAGCGACCTGCGGAGGCAGATTCGGCGTGGAATCGTTGTCGCGAAGGTAAGCGATGGCACGGCCTGGATTGCCAACCTGATAACAATCCGGCGGCGGCGGCCAGGTCGCGATGCAGATCGGCGGCTGAAGCGTGGCGACGACTGTCTCCGTGCCCTCGACCAGATTATCGTCAATGGGCTCCACGACCACGTTCGCGGACCATGCGCCAGCCGGAATGGTCACGTGCTCGCGCACGAACTGGTAATCCGCGCTGTCGGAAGCCGTGCCGCTCAGGTCGAAATAAACGGTCAACGCGATGTTGGTGCAGCAACTCCGGCTCACCGTGAACCGCGCGTGGTCGGGAGGAACGCCCGGCGATGGCTCGCTGCCAACCGGGTCCGTGGCGCGAATATAAACGAAGGGAAACGCCGGGCGATCCACCACGCGAATGCGCACGGGATCGGAGCGCATGGATACACCATCGTCATCCGTGGCCACCGCAGTCAGCACGTAACTGCCGGCTTTCACTTCGCTCCAAAGGATGCAGAAGATCTCCTCGGTGTTGGAAGTGCCGGGCAATACAGAACCGATGCGGTTGGTGCCAGCAAAGAAGTCCACTCGCACAACCCTGCCATCAGCATCCTTCGCTTCGGCGCAAATGCGAATGTCAGCCGGAGCGATGAACACATCGCCATCCTGCGGCCGGATGATGGCCACTTTCGGCGGCTGATTGGACGGACAAATCTCGTTATCGTGGATGAGGGCGCGAGCGCGACCGGGCTCGCCCACGGCGTAACAATCCCGCGGAGGGGGAAAAGATGCGATGCAAATGGGCGGCAACAGGCCGATGACTACGGATTCATCTCCTTCGCACAGGTTGTCATCGATCGCTTCGACGATGATGTCTGCCGCGCGCGCCCCTGCCGGAATGGTGACTTTGCCGGGAAGGCGCTGGTAATCCACTCCGTTGGAAGCGCTCCCGCCCACGCGGTAATAGACAGTCAGCGGTGCATTGGTTTGGCCCGTGCGTCGGACACTGAACGTGGCCGTGTCGAGCAGCGCACCAGCACTGCGCGGGTCTTGCTCGGACGCCTCGGGATCTGTAGCTACGATGGTGACGACCGGACGCGGGTTGCGTTCCACCACTCTGATTTCCACGGGCTCGGAGTCCGAAGTCTCGCCATCGTCATCTGTGGCCACGGCGGTCAGCACGTAATGGCCCGGCGGCACATCCGACCAAAGCAATTCGTACAATGGATGAACTAAATCAGCGGAGAGACTGGGATCGGTGACGACGCCCAGGCTGTTCGTCCCTTCGAAAAATTCCACCTGCTTGATTCGGCCATCGGCGTCGAACGTATGCGCGGCCAGTTTGATTTCTGCGGGCGCCAGGAAGACCGAGCCATCCTCCGGTCGCACGAGGCGCACGTGCGGCGGTTCGTTGGGTGGCGTGTCATTGTCATAGATCGCCGCGCGTGCCGTGTGTTGGCGGCCGGCCAGATAGCAATCCACGGGTTGGGGAAAGATGTCGATGCACGGCGGCTCCACCAGCCTGATGACCACGCTTTCGGTGCCTTCCACCAGATTGTCGTCAATGGGCAACACAGTGATGTCGGCCGCGCGCGCGCCAGCGGGGATGACAACAGTGTTGGGCAACTCGCGGTAGTCCACACCATTGGAGGCCGTGCCGCCCAGACGATAAAAGACGGTCAACGGGAAGTTCGTCGGACCACTGCGCTTCACTGTGAAGGTCGCGGTGTCTGGTGGGCGCACGCCAGTCGAGTTCGGCCCGCCTTCTGACGCTTTGGGATCGGTGGCGCTGACCGTGACCACGGGAGGTTCCGGCTGCTCGACGACTTTAATTTCGACGGGATCGGATTTCGTCGCTGCGCCCTGGTTGTCGGTGGCCACAGCGGTCAGGACGTAATGTCCCGCCGGCACATCAGGCCACTTGAGTTGAAACGGATTGATGGGGCGAACGATGAGCTCGATTTCAAAGTTGTCAGCGGTTCCAAAACTGTCCCCTGCTGCTCGGGTGGGATCGAGCAGGAGCGGGTTATTGGTGACAATACCCAGGCTGTTGGTTCCTTCAAAGAATTCCACCGTGTGAACCCAGCCATCGACATCGCTGGCATTGGCGACGAGCAGAATGTCGGCGGGTGCTTCGAACACCGCTCCATCCGGCGGGTTCACCAGGGCCACTCGTGGCGGCGCGTTCGGTGGAAAGTCGTTGTCACGAATGTAAGCAACACCCCGCGATGGCCGGCCTACCAGATAACATCCTGGCGGCGGCGGATCGATAGCGAGGCATGCCGGGGAGTCGATGCGGACGTTCACGCTCTCCGTGCCTTCCACCAGATTGTCGTCGATCGGATCGATCACAATGTCCGCATGCGCGGCGCCGGCGGGAATGGTGACGTGCTCACGCAGCACTTGATAGTCAACTCCATTCGACGCCGTGCCGCTGATGGACAGAAAGACTGTCAGGTCAGTATTCGCAACGCAGTCCCGTGTCACGCGGAACGTGGCTGTATCCGCCGGAATGTCCAAACGCGGGTCCTGCTCGGCGGCGATCGGGTCGGGCACGGAAATGCTCACCACTGGAAGACGGCAGCGTTCGATGACTTTGATTTCGACCGGCTCGGAACGAGACATGTCACCGCGATTGTCGGTTGCTTTGGCAGTAAGCTCGTAACGGCCGGGCGGCACGTTGGACCACACCATGGAGAACTTCTGCAACTCGCCCGGCGGTGGCGGCTGGATGAAATAGATCGAAGCTTCGCCGATCTTGTTGGTGCCTTCGAAGAACTCGACCGTTTGCACCCAGCCGTCCGGGTCGCGCGCCAGCACATCGATTTCGACGTTGGCCGGCGCGGCGAAGACATCCCCACTGACGGGCTGAACGATTTCCACTTTGGGCAAGTGGTTCGGAAAATCATTGTCGCGAATGTAGGCGATAGCACGGTCCGGATCACCCACGAGGTAGCACTCGGGTGGCGGCGGAATGATGCGCGGGCAGGCGATAGGATTGAGCGCAACGATAACCGTCTCGGTGCCTTCGATCCGATTATCGTCGATTGGCTCGACGACGATCCGGGCCGACCAGGAACCGACAGGTATCGTCACCTGCCCGCGCAGAGACTCGTAGTCCATCCCGTTGGAAGCCGTGCCGCTGAGACGGTAGTAAACGACCAGGGAATTGTTGGTGCGGCGATCGCGCGTCACCACAAAGGTTGCTACGTCGATGATCTCGGCGGTGTCTGTCCAGCCGGATGAGATGAACGGCCTTCCACCTTCGGACGCGTATGGGTCGGCCGCACGGATCGTCACGACGGGCATGCCAGTGGATTCAATGACCTTGATATGAACCGGGTCCGACGTGGTCATGGCCCCGCGATTGTCCGTGGCTTTCGCGTTGAGTCGATAAGCGCCCGGCGCTATCCCGCCAGGGCGGGACCAGTGCAAGCGGAAGAGTTGCGAGGCGTTCGAGGAATTGCTCACCACGCCGATGCTGGTACCATTGGCGAAGAACTCAACGCTGGCCACAAAACCGTCAACGTCTCTCGCTTCGGCGTAAATAGCGATGTCGGCGGGCGCGACAAAGATGTCTCCCTCTTCCGGTCGAACGATGGCTACCCGGGGCGGCTGGTTGGAAGGACAAAGATCGTTGTCACGAATGCTGGCCAGAGCGCGACGAGGCTCGCCAACTTCATAACAATCCGGCGGCGGAAAGATGGCGATGCACGCCGGCGGTTCGAGCGTGGCAACGACCGTTTCCGTTCCTTCGCACAGGTTGTCATCGATTGGAACGACCACGATGCTTGCGGAAGAGGCGCCAACGGGAATCGTAACTTCGCCAGAAAGGCGCCGGTAATCGATCCCGTTGGACGCCGCACCGCTGAGGCTGTAATAGACCAGGAGCGCGCGGTTGGTGTTTCCAGTCCGCCGCACCATGAACGTCGCCGTGTTGATAGCAGTGTCCGGATTGCCGCCGCTGATCGATCCGCCTTCCGCCCCTTCAGCATCCGAAGCCACGATGGTGACTACTGGCGGAGGCGCGACATCGACCACTTTGATTTCGACTGGCCGCGAGAGGGCCATCGCGCCGTCGTTATCGGTCGCCTTGGCCGTCAAAACATACCGGCCCGGCGGCACGTTCGACCAAACCAGATGAAAGGGGGGACGCGAGGAAGTGAGCGTGCCTGGATCATTGGTAACCACTCCCAAACTGTTCGTGCCTTCAAAGAATTCCACGGTCACCACTCTGCCGTCTAAGTCGCGGGCCTGAGCCACAAGAGCAATGTCCGCCGGCGCGCGAAATACCGAGCCATCCAGCGGGCGGACGATCTCCACCCAAGGCGGGAGGTTGGTAACATCGTTGTCGTGGATGGCGGCGCGAGCGGCATGCGGACGCCCGACCGTGTAACAATCCGGCGGTGGCGGCCAAGTCGCGATGCAAATGGGCGGGATGATCGTGATGACGACCTTCTCCGTGCCTTCAACCAGGTTGTCGTCGATCGGTTCGATAATGACATCGGCGGTTCGCGAGCCGTGCGGGATGGTGATGCTATGCGGGAGTTCGCGATAATCGACGCCGTTGGAGGCCGTCCCGCTCAAGCGGTAATAGACCGTCAGCGGCAGATCTGTCTCGCCGGTGCGATGAATCCTGAACGTAGCGGTGTCGAGCCGGCTGCCGGTGGGATCGGGTTCCGTCGCCATGGGATCGGGCGCGGTGACGGTGACAATCGGCTGAATCGGCCGCTCGGTGACTTTGATGCTGACGGGGTCCGACCGCGTTGAGGCGCCAAGATTGTCGGTCGCGACCGCCGTCAACACGTGGTCACCGGGCGGCACATCGTGCCAGGTCAGATGGAAACGCGTCAGCGGGACGGGTTCAATGTCTTCTAGCCTGAGATTCAAATCCGGAAACAATTCTGCTTCGTAGTCAGCATCCGGGCTTTCACTCCAATCCTCTCCTGTCGGAGTGGAGAAGGAGAGCACCGGCCGGATGACGGGATAGTTGGTCACGATGCCGAGACTGTTGGTGCCGGCAAAAAACTCGACCGTGCGCACGCGCCCGTCGCGGTCGCTGGCTTGCGCGTATATGGTCACATCCACCGGTGCTACGAACACCGCGCCATCCGGCGGGCTGGCGATGCGCACAAGCGGCGGATGGTTGGTCGGCAGCGAATCATTGTCCTCGATATGGCCGAAGGCAAAGCTGGGCCAGCACACGATATAGGGCGGCGGCCACACCAACGGTTGATTCAAGCTCAGCCAAATGGTTTCTCCTCCTTCCACCAGATTGTCGTCGAAGGGCGTGACGACGATGGGCGCGCGCCGAGCACCCGCAGGAATGGTTACCGAACCTGAAAGAGTCCGGTAATCCATGCTGTTGCTGGCACTGCCGCCGACCTGATATGAAACCGTCAAGGCCGCGTTGGTGGGACCGTCGCGAAAGATGGTGAAAGTGGCAGTCTCCTCGTTCTCTTCCGCCGCGCACGGGTCGGTGGCAAGGATGTGGACAACAGGAATGGGATTATCCGCTGCGCTCAATGTCAACGCCAGCAGAGTAAGGGCAACGGCAATCAGAGTCCGGAGACACAGCCAATAAATATCCTTTGCGATCATAATTTCCTGAGTTGGTTTGATGACTGGCAGGCAAATGCTGATTGCGTGCCAAGCGGCGGGCAGGCATGAAGCGGCTTATTTCAGCGGCATTCTGTGACGCGAAGAAAGCCGCCTGCGCTGGACGGGCTGGGTGAGAGCGCCCACGCGAGGGTGAAATGGCCCATGGAAAGCGATTTGCTACGTCTGCCAAAGTAGGTTGCCTCGTGTGGGCCCGGCAGCGCGGGCTAACCGAATTGGCCAGCGACGCGGAAGTCGCCAACGAACAAAGTATTTGCGCGCATCGATCGCTGGGTTTTCGGGAGACTTTTCGGTTGGTCCACTTTCTGAGGTCGGTCCAGAGGTAACTCACGGGAGAAAATGGAGAACGTTCAACGTCCAACTTTCAACGCTCAACGTTCAAAGGCGGAGTCTTTGAACGTTGGACGTTGGACGTTGGGCGTTGAAAGTTGGACGTTGGACCTTCTCAGTCCAGAACCGGGAACATCACACCGTCGTTTGCACAACCGGACGAGGCTTCGCTACGGCGTGAGCGTGCCGCGATAGAATTCCTTGCTCGGCGCATTGGTGGTCACGACGCTCTCCAGATAATAGAGCGTGCCGGAAGGATCGAGGAATTCCAGTTGTGGGCCAGCGACCCACAGATTGGTTTCCAGACCACCGCGATAATCCAACGTAAAGCGCTGATCGGTCTTGCCGCCAAATAGAAAGAGGTTCTGCACCAGCCATGGAAAATTGGTGCTGGGAACGCGCGCGTAACCCAGGATCTGAATCGGTGTCAGATCCGGCACCACCTGGCTGCGCAGGATAATGCCTTCGACGCCAAGCGTAACGAGCCTTTGTGAATCGGTCGCTGCACCGTAAAGCGATTTGAGTGTAATGGTGCCGCGATCCACCCAGTCCACTGCATTGCTGCTGCTCAGGAAAGTTCCTTGCTTGCCGACGGCAAACCAGGTGCCGTCAATCCACGTGACATCGTGCAACCATTTCGTGTTGTTATTGGTTTGGCGCATCCAACTCAGGCCATCCGCGCTGGTGAGAATTATCCCGTTCTCTCCGACTGCCACCAGTTGGCCGCCAAGGTAGCGGACGCGATAAAGCCAGTTGGTGGTCCCCGAACTGCGCAAGGTCCAGGAGATGCCATCCGGGCTGGTGAGGATGGTTCCTGCGTCCCCTGTGGCGACCAGGCCGCCGGGAAAAGCCGAAACGCAAGAAAGCATTTTATTGGTGGGCGTTGTGCGCGGCACCCAGTTTGTCCCGTCGGCGCTGGTGAACACATTTCCTTTGTCGCCCGTTATGACGTAAAGGCCCCTAAAGGCCGCCACCCCTTGCAGGTCGTTGGTCGTTGGGCGAGGCACACTGTACCAAAGCACGCCCAGCGTGCTGATCGTTACATTGGTCAACTGCCCCAAATTGTTGGTGCCCGAAACATTCGTCACCTGGTTGGGACTGATGATGATGCTTCCCTGATTGCCGACGGCGACGAGCAAATTGGTCGTTCCGCCCACGCCCAGAAAAATGGAGTTGGTCACTGAGGGCGGCACCAGCTCCAGGCTCCACCGGGCGCCGTTGCCGCTGGTCATGACGGTGGCATGGTCCCCCACGGCCACGAACAGATTGCTGGCATAGGTGACGTCGAAGAGCCAGGAGCGAACGGACTCGAAGGATGGAATCCAAAAATAGGGATTGCTGTTGGTCTTATAGCCTTCCACCAGGAAGCCCGTGCGCCCGCCGAGGAGAAAAAAATCCGGCCGTGCGAGACTGCTCAGATACGTCCAATAAGGCGGTCCATTGGTTTTAGCCAGCTCGTCGGACCAACTGCTGGCGCCTTCCTGGAGGCGCACTTCATTGTCGCCGGCGACAAGGCGGTTCGTGCCAAGGGCGGAGACGGCATAAAGTGGGTTTGTGGCGCCGACCGCGCTGGTTTCAGTGAACCAATTCGTGCCGGCGTTGCTGCTCCGGATGACTGTGCCGGCCGCGCCCACCGCTGTGAAGCGGCCATTGGCAAAGGCAACGCGGCTCAAATGCTGCACGGTGCCACTGGCGCGTTTGGTCCAATTGGTCCCATTGGGACTGGTCAGCACCGCTCCGCTGTCGCCAACTGCCACAAAGGTGAGGTTCCCGAATGTGACGCTCTTCAACCAATCGCTGTACGCGGTGACGCGTCGTGTCCAATTGATGCCGTTGAGGCTGGTATAAATGGCGCCATTGTCACCCACCGCTACCGCCAGAGTCGGAGAGACGGTCACCCCCTCCAGCCAGTCGGCGGTGGAACCATCGCTCAAGGTGCCCGCTTGAAAATTGTCCACCGAATCCGCGTAGAGCACGGCGCCGTTTTCTCCGGTGACCAGAATGCGGCTGCCCAAAAAGGTCGCACAGCGCAGTGCGCTCGTTGTGCCGCTCTGGCGTGGAATCCAGAAAATCAAATCGTCGCTGGTGTAGATCTGTCCCCGCTCCGTCACCTGCACGCCGAGTTGGATACCCGGCGAATAGGAGGTGAAGATGATGTTGTTGCCGTGGGGCGCCGGATTGGACCAGCGCCAGCTTAGAGGAAAGTCCGCGGCGCGCAGCTCCAAAACAGCGCACGACACGAGGCCGGCGATAATCCAGCCGTGCGCGTTGGCGTACCATCGGAGTCCGTGGGGCCGCATCATTCGTGGAGACGTTGGAAAAACTGTATCATGTTACGGGAAAATCACCACTGGACCACTCATGGAGCTAATCTCTATCGAGCTTTTGTTGGCGCCCTGCTGCAGCTCAATATCCTCGATGCGACAACAGCCGACGGCCTGGCTCGACGCCGGCGCACAGCAGAGCGGCACGGAGAGAGGCCCGGCATCGCGCGGCCCGATGTGAGTAACCGGCGCAAATCTTAAAGCGCCTCGTTTGATTCCGCAGCCATCGAAGAGGCCGGCAATGTGAGGAAAAATACGCATCCTTCTGAGTTGCTGCTTTTGAGTTCCAGATCTGCCCCGAGGTGATTCGCCAGTTGTTTGCTGATGGCCAGGCCGATGCCGCTCCCATGTTCCTTGCTGGAGTGGCACGGAGAAAACAGTTTGCTTCTGACGCCATCCGGCAAACCAGGACCTTCATCGCGCACTTCACAGACCACCCGATCGGCAGCGCGCCCATAAGCAATTCGCACGCTCCGGCCTGAAGGAGTCGCCTCAATGGCATTCTGGACGAGGTTCATGAGGACGAGCGTGATTAAATTTGCAGCCCGGTTGGACAACGCTTCATCGATGACACACTGGGTGCTGAATTGGACTCCCTTTTGCCGGGCCAAAGGCTCCATGCGCGCCGTGATAATCGCGCTCAAATCGGCCAGCGTCAGTTCGTACTGTCGAAAACCTTGCTCTTCGCGGAGCACACTCACGACTTGATTGATCAGCATCTGCATCCGGCGCGTAATGGCTGTGGCGTGCTCCCAATGCTCCATCGGCGGACCCCCTTGAGCAGGGTTGAGGCTGTTCATGAACGTCTGCAAGCCGGACAAAGGGCTTTTCAGTCCGTGAATCAAATGTGAGGTCACCGCGCCGACCGCCGATGTTTTTGCGGCGAGGGCGAGTTCCTGGTTGGCCTGCAAAAG
>Ga0137432_1000083_pt1 | contig 69883 bp, 57 predicted proteins | sample EasRivERMZT820_2_FD_102337 | JGI IMG/M metagenome (GOLD analysis project Ga0137432, IMG submission 102337) | Soil microbial communities from meander-bound floodplain in the East River, Colorado, USA - East River MetaG ERMZT820_2 | ecosystem: Environmental > Terrestrial > Soil > Floodplain ... | reverse complement strand
TGGCGCCGATCGACCCGCGGTTCCCGATGCTGTCGCCGTGCTCGACGCTGCCGACAAGGACGTAAGTGATCGTCTCGATGCCGCGATGCGAATGCCACGGAAAGCCCGACAGATAGTCGTCCGACCGCTCGTTGCGGAAGTCATCGAGGAGGAGGAACGGATCGAACTCGCCCGTGTTCCCGAACCCGAACGCGCGCCGGAGCTTCACGCCCGCCCCCTCGATGGTCGGTTTCGAGCGGGCGATGCGCTGGACCGGTCGTGTGGCCATAGGGAGCTCCTCGGGCGGGAAGCGCCGCGTCATTTCGAAGAAGCGACGAAAATGCCGCGCCATTCCGGCGGCGGCGGCGCGCGACGATAGGCGCGGCACCGTTCGAGCAGAACTCGGCTCGGCGGATCGTCCGCCTGCGGCTCGAGCAGCGCGATGGCGGCGACGAAATCGCGCCGTGCGTACGCCTCGAACGCCGCCTCGTAGCGGGTCGCGTGCGCCGGGCGGGGCGCTTCCCCGTCGCGTTCGCCCAGCAGCTCGAAGACGGTGATCGCCCCGCTCCTCCCCTTCACCGCCACCACGTCGAGGCGGCGGAACTCGAAGCGCCTGCCGGCGGGCGGCCGCGCCACGCCGGCGCCAGCGCGATCGCGCGCCCCGCGTCGCGGCAGCGCAGCGCCGCCCGGCACGCGCGCGCCGCGTCGTCGGCGACCGGCTCGGGGGCGTTCCAGAACGCCATCACCGAGTCGCCGATGAACTTGTCGATCGCGGCGCCGAGCGCCGGCTCGCGCCGGTCGCGCCAGAGCCGCCGCACCAGGTCGATCGGGACGTAGCGGCCGAGCGCTCGCATCGCGGCCTTCGCGCCTTCGAGGCTCCGCAGCACTTCCGCGACGTCGCGGAACGGCGACACGGTCGCGGCGGGCGCGAGCTCGAGGCGGTCCATGCGGGCGCTCTCGCGCGTGATCTGCGCGTGGGCGCGCCGCACGCCGCGCAGCACGAGCCCGCCCGCGACCACGACCGCCCAGACGAGCGCGAGCAGCAGCGCCAGCAGCCGCCCGCGCATCGCGACCAGCCGCCCGACGTAGGCGGCGCGCGGCACGACGACGCCGACGCACCACTCGCGCGTATCCGGCAGCGGACGGAACGTCGCGAGCCACTCCTCGCCACCGCTCTCGAACGACCCCGAGACGACGCGCGCGCCGCCGGCGGCCGCGCGCAGCGCCGGCGTGGCGAGCGCCGCCGCGACTTCGGGCGGGAGCGACTCCGGATCGACGCGCAGGTCGTCGCCGAAGGCGCGACGGCGGTCGCCGGTGGCGCCGCGCGTGACGACGCGCCCCTCGCCGTCGCACAGGAAGACGCGATGGGGGTCGCCCGTCCCGGAGGCGGCCGCGACCGAGCGGTCGAGCTGCGCGACGAGCAGCCCGACGCGCAGCACGCCGACGAATTCGCCTTCCGCGTCGGCGACCACCTGCTGGACGCTCACCTCGACGCGTCGCCGTCCTTCTTCGAGCGCGGCGTCGAGCTGCGACCAGTGGACGTCGCTCCATTGCAGCGAGCCGTAGTGGTCGCGGCGCGTCGGGATCGCGAAGGTCAGGTGGAGCGTCGGATCGGCGACCGCGTCGGGCGTCTCGGGAACGAAGGCGGGGGCCGGCGCGCCGCTCCCTTCGGGCAGCTCGCGCCGCTCGGCGACGAAGCGGCCGTCCGCGGCGGCGCGCACGCGGCGGCTGACGATCTGCTCGGCGTCGCCGTCACGCAGGCGGGCGACGCTGACCTGCCCGCGCGGCGCCGGCTCCAGCGCGAGCGAGCCGTCGGCCGCGAATCCGGAGCGGCGCGCGAAGGTGAGCGTCAGCTCGCCGACGTCGACGTTCGAGCGCAGCTCGACGGCGAGCGCCGCCTCGAGGTCGGCGGGGTCGCGCGCCCGCACGCGACCGCCCGCGAGCGCGAGCTCGACGTCGCGCACCGTCCGCGGCGCCTGCGCCAGGAAGTCGGCGACCCGCTCGCCGATGCGGCGCGCCGCCTCCTCGCGCACCCGCTCCGAGCTCTCGACGACGGCGTCGCCGGTCGAGCCGACCACGACGAACCAGACCAGCCCGAGCGCCGCCACGAGCGCGATCAGGCTCAGCGTGAAGAGCTGGCTCAGCGTGGGCGTGCGGATCGGCACGCGCGACAAAGTAACGGACGGGTCACCGCCCTCGGGAATCGGGTATTCCGGGTCGAATCTCGTCCGGATCCGGGCACCGATTCCGCTCCTGGGAGCGGCAGCGCGTGCAAAGCGATGGGGGAGAGCGACATGGCCGGCGAAGCGGAGCCTCGCGAAGCGCCCAAGCGGCTGTGGGAGGTGCTGCGCGAGGAGTTCGTCGCGCTCGGCGGCGACGCGGCGAAGGCGGACGACGCCGGCCCGCGCGGCGACGCGCCGAAAGGCTGCAGCGATCCGGTCGACCCCGGCCGTGAATTCGAGCGGATCGTCCGGCTCGTGCACGAACGCAACCGCGCCTCGATGAACGATCGCGCCGTCCGGCCGCGCGCGGCGCTCTGCTTCTCCGGCGGCGGCATCCGCAGCGCGACGTTCAATCTCGGCCTGCTGCAGCGGCTGGTCGAGCTGCGCCTCCTCGACCAGTTCGACTACCTGTCGACGGTCTCGGGCGGCGGCTACCTCGGGAGCTGGCTCGGCGCGTGGATCCATCGCGCCGAGTACGGCCTGCCGACGGTCGTCGAGGAGATGCGCCGCTCGTGCGGGAAGGGGAACGGCCGCTCCGCGCGCGAACCCGAGGCGGCGCCGCTGCGCCACCTGCGGACCTTCAGTCGCTACCTCGCGCCCGAGCTCGGCATCCTCTCCGCCGACAGCTGGACGCTCGCGACGATCTACCTGCGCAACCTCCTGATCAACTGGACGGTCCTCGTGCCGCTGCTGCTCGCGGCGCTGATGGTCCCGCGCTTCCTGCTCGCGGCGATCGCCCGCGATCCGGTCGCGCCGCTGGCCGGAACGTTCGGCATCTCCGGCGAGCACTGGGTCTGGGTGCCGCTCGCGTTCGGCCTCGTCTTCGCCGTGGTCGCGTTCGCCTACGCAGGGAGCCACCAGCCGAGCGCGCTGCGCCTGAAGGCGCACGCGCAGGACGGGCAGCGCCGTCCGCCGGCGTCGCCGCAGCGCGGGCAGGCGAAGTTCCTGCGCGGCTGCTGGTTGCCGTTCCTCCTCGCGTCGCTGCTCGTCTCCATGTTCTGGGGGTGGCGGCGGTCGGGCGCGCCCGACGGAACGACCGGACTCTTGATGGTGGGCGCCGGCGTCGGGCTCGGCCTGGTCGGCTGGACCTTCCTCTTCTTCACGGAGGGACAGAGGGCGCAGCTGCGCGAGCTGCTGGCGGTGGTGGCGGGCGGCGCGATGGCGGGCGTCGGCATGTGGGGGTCGGCGGCGCTGCTCGCCCGCGTGGCCCCGATCGCGCCGGTTTCGCCGATCGGCGCGTGGTCGGCCGACCAGGGGCGCGCCTTCGCGACCTTCGTCACGCTCTCCGTCCCGCTCGTGCTCGCCTCGCTGACCCTGGGCGGGACGATCTACGTCGCGTGGCTCAGCCGGCAGAGCACGTCGGGCGACGACGACCGCGAGTGGTGGGCGCGCTGCGGCGGCTGGCTCCTGATCGCGCTCGTGTGCTGGCTCGCGGCCTGCGCCGTGACGCTCTTCGGGCCGGCGCTGCTGGTCTGGATGGCGGAAGAGGCGACCACGACGCTGGCCGCGGTCGGCGGCGCGAGCGGCCTCGTGAGCATCCTGCTCGGCCGCAGCGCCGACACGGAGGGCGGCGGCAAGGAGGGGAGCGCGGGTGTGATGGGGGCGGTGAAGCGCTGGGCGCTCGCGCTGGCGGCGCCGCTCTTCCTCGCCCTGCTGCTCGCCGCGGCGTCGCTCGCGACGAGCGGCCTGCTCGCCGGCTGCCTGCCCGAGGATCCCGAAGCGCCGCGCGGCCACTTCCAGGTGCTCGCCAACGCGACGCCGATGCTCGTGGCGGGCTGGTGCCTGGCGCTCCTCGCGCTCGGGCTCGTGATGTCGCGCCTCATCGACCTGAACCGCTTCTCGATGCACGCCATGTATCGCGACCGGCTGGTGCGCGGCTACCTCGGCGCGAGCCGCGGCAAGGCGCGCGAGCCCGACGATTTCACCGGCTTCGACCCGGCCGACAACCTCTCGATGTTCGAGCTGCGTCCCGAGATGCTGCGCGCGCGCGACGTCCCGGCGCCGTTCCTCGCGCGGCTGCGCAAGGTCGCGCGCGCCCGTCGCAAGCGCGCCCCCGAGCCGGTGCCGCCCGACGCGCCCGCGGAGAAGCTTTTCCTGGTCCTCGACGCCGAGGCGCGTCGCGAGCTCGAGACGCTGCCCGATCCGCCGCGGCCGCTCGCCGACGGCTCGAAGCTGCTCGCCGCGCTGAACGGGGTCCTCGCCGGCGCGGAGCTCGGCGACGCGGCGCCGGGCGCGGAGCGGCGGTCGCTGCGCAACCGCGCCTGGCTCGCGGAGCACCTCGGCCTCCCCGCTCCGGCGGCGCGCCCGCTCGCGCCGCTGCACGTCGTGAACGTCGCGCTCAACCTCGTGAGCGGCGACGACCCCGCCTGGCAGGAGCGCAAGGCGGAGAGCTTCACCGTCTCCCCGCTCCACTGCGGCGGCGCGAACCTCGACTACCGCGATTCCCACGCGTACGGCGGCGACGACGGGATCACGCTCGGCACGGCGATGACGATCAGCGGCGCCGCCGTGAGCCCGAACATGGGGTACCACTCGTCGCCGTTCGTCGCCGTCCTGCTCACGCTCTTCAACGTGCGGCTCGGCTGGTGGCTCGGCAACCCTGGGACGGCCGGACGCACGACGTGGCGCCTCGCCAACCCGAAGTACACGATCCAGCCGATCTTCGCCGAGGCGTTCGGCCTCACCGACGCGTGCCACTCCTACGTCTACCTCTCCGACGGCGGCCACTTCGAGAACCTCGGGCTCTACGAGATGGTGCGGCGGCGCTGCCGCTTCATCGTGCTCGGCGACGCGGGCTGCGATCCCGGCTGCACGTTCGAGGACCTCGGCAACGCGATCCGCAAGATCCGGATCGACTTCGGCATCCCGATCACGTTCTCGAAGCCGCTCGAGATCCACGCGCGCGACGACGACGATCCGAAGGACGGGAGCTGCTTCACGCTGGGCGAGATCGACTATTCGGCGGTCGACGGCGGCGACGCGCCGCCCGGCCAGCTGCTCTACGTGAAGCCCGCCTTCTACGGGAAGGACGAGCCGAAGGACGTCTACACGTACGCGAAGGCGTCGGAGACCTTCCCGCACGAGTCGACCTCCGACCAGTTCTTCAGCGAGGCGCAGTTCGAGAGCTATCGCGCGCTGGGCTACCATGCGATGCGGACGGCGACGCGCGGGCTCGACGAGCATTCGAAGCTCGACCTCCGACAGCTGTTCGACGCACTGCGCGGCGCGCCCGAGCTGCCGCTCGCCTCCCCCTCGAACCCGGGAACCTGAGCGCCCCCCACGCCGGATCGCCATGCAGGCCGCGCGCGCCCTCCTCCTCCTCGCGCTGCTCTCCGGCGTGCCGGGCTGCATGAAGCCGGCCGCGGGCAACGGCGAGGATTCGGGAACGAGCCTCACCGTCGGCGGCGGGACGATCGACGTCGCGCTCGATCCGGGAGTCGCGCTCCCGCGCGCGGCGGTGATGCGCTGGGTGCGGCGCGCCGCGGAGGCGGTCGCCGGCTTCTACGGGCGCTTCCCGGTCGCGCGCATCCTCGTCTCCGTCGCGCCGGGCGGTCACGAGCCGGTGAACGGCGGCGTCACCTACGCCGCGCGCGAGATCGACGTCCGCATCTCGCGGGAGGCGACGGCGGCCGACCTCGACTCGGACTGGGTCCTCACCCACGAGATGTTCCACCTCGCCTTCCCGAATCTCGACGACAAGTACCGCTGGATGATGGAAGGGCTCGCCGACTACCTCGAGCCGATCGCGCGTGCGCGCGCCGGCCAGTGGCGGGCGGAGGAGGTCTGGCGCGACTTCGCGGAGGGGTCGCCGCGCGGCGAGCCGCGCCGCGGCGACCGCGGCCTCGACCACGCCCCCTCGCGCGACCGCATCTACTGGGGCGGCAACACCTACTGGCTCCTCGCCGACCTGCGCATCCGCGAGCGCACCGACAACAGGAAGAGCGTCGACGACGCGGTGCGCGCGATCCTCGACGCGGGGGGCGACGGCAACTCCCACTGGGAGTTCGCGCAGGTGCTCGCGACCGGCGACCGCGCGACCGGGACGGAGGTGCTGACCGAGCTGCACAGGGAGTTCGGGATGAAGCCCGGGCGCGTCGACCTCGACGCCCTCTGGAAGCGGCTCGGCGTGGTCAATGCCGCGGGCGCCGTGACCTTCGACGAAAAGGCGCCGCTCGCGAAGATCCGGGCGGCGATCACCGCGCCTCCCCGCTGACGCCGTCGAGCCGTTTCTCCGCGCCGGACGCGGTGGTCATGAACCAGTGGACCGGCCGGGCATAGACCCGCGCGAAGTCTTCGAGCTCGACGAAGTCGACGCGCCGCCGTCCGCGCTCGCACTGCGAGACCCACTGCTGCGGGCGGTGCATCTTCGCCGCGACCTGCGCCTGCGTCAGCTGCGCTTCGTTCCGCGCCTGGTGCAGGAGATCGACCAGCCTCCGGTAGCGCAGCGACCGCAACGATGCGTCGAGGCTCATCGGAGGGACTCCGCGGGGCGCGCGCGCGGCCACCACGTCTCGAAGAGGAGGATCGCGCCGACGCCGACGAAGGAGAGGAGCAGGTTGGCGCCCGCGACGACGAACCCCGTCCCGCCCGCGCCGCGGGCGGCGACCCAGAAGGGGAGTCCGAACGTCGCCGCGAGCGAGGCGAACGCGTGCACGTGCAGCGCGATCTTCAGCGGATCGGGGAGCCGCGTGAGGATCAGCAGGTGGAGGAGGATGAAGAGGACGATCGGGACGGTGAAGAGATGGGGGTGGACGACGTCGAGGAGGTAGCGCGTCGACTTGCGTTCGGGGGGCGGCGCGACGCCGCGTTCGAGCGCGTCGAAGCCGTCGCCCGCCGACTCGTCGCCGTGCCAGTAGCGGTTCGCGCCGCCCGGCGTGAACTCGGCGCGCTGCGTGTACTTGAGCGACCCGACCCACAGCGCCACGAGGATGCTGACGACGAAGAGCGAGAGCAGGATCCGCGTCGGCAGCGGCAGCTTCGAGAGGTGCATGCCGGGGATCACGGTGTAGCGCATCGGTGTGCCCGCGGCTCCTGGCCTCAGTGGCTCGAATCGGGGAGCGGCGCCGGCGCGGCGCCGGTCGGCCAGCGCCGTGTGCGGATCGGCGTCGCGCGGCCGTCGTTCGCGGAGGGGACGAGCAGGCCGGCCGCGTCGGGGATCGCGTCGATCACGACGGGGCCGCGCTCGGGTCCGAGGACGTAGAGCGCGGTCGCGAGCGCGTCGCTGCGCGCGGCAGTCGCGGCGATCACGGTCGACGACACGCTCACCGTGGCGGGGCGGCCGGTGGCGGGATCGAGGATGTGGCCGAAGCGCCGGCCGCCGATCTCGACGAACTTCTCGTAGCCGCCCGACGTCGAGCACGCGGCGTCGCGCAGGAGGAAGCACTCCACGGTCGCGTCGGCGTCGAACGGATCGCGCACGGCGACCGGCCAGCCGCGGCCGTCGGGCCCCGCGCCGAGCGCGCGCTGCGAGCTGCGGAAGTCGACGAAGGCGTTGCCGACGCCGGCGGCGCGCAGCGCGTCGACGACCGCGTCGACGGCCATGCCCTTGCCGATCGCTCCGGGGTCGAGCACGACGCCGGGGCGCGTGAAGGCGACGGTGTGCGTGTCCGTGTCGAGCGCGACGCCAGCCATGCCGCACGCGGCGCACGCCGAGGCGAGCTCGGCCGCCGACGGCTCGCGGGGCGGGCCGCCGCGGAAGCCCCACTTCTTGACGAGCGCGCCGATCGTCGGGTCGAACGCGCCCGCCGTCGCCGCGGAGAGCGCCGCGCTCTGCTGCAGGAAGTCGAGCAGCTCGGGTCCGACGGCGACCGGACCGTGCACGGCCTCGCGGTTCACGCGCGAGAGCTCGCTCTCCTCCTTCCAGTCGGAGAGGACGAGGTCGAGGCGCTCGGCGGCGTCGAGCGCCTGCTGCACGGCGCGCTCGGTGGCTTCGCGATCCGCGCCCGCCGCGAGCGCGACCACGCGCAGCTCGCTCCCCATGACGAGGCGGCACGCCTCGATCGGGCCGACGCGCGCGCCGGCGCCGCTGGCGAGAGAGCCCGCCGCGAGCGCGATCTCCTTCGCGCCGCGCGCGCGCGCCTCACGAATGAGGGCGTCGTCGGCGCGCCCCGCGACGCAGGCGTCGAGCAGCGCGAGCACCTTGCGCGTCCCGTTGCAGAGCGCATTCGCCGAGAGCGTGGCGCCGCTGACGTTCACCACGTCGCGATGGAGCTCGATCGGGTCGTCCCAGGTCCGCCCCTCGAACTGCTCGAGGAACCGCTTCGAGCGCACCTCGCCGCCGCGGCATTCGCGATAGACCATCACGGCGACGCGCCGCACGCGCAGCTTCCTCGACTGCAAGTCGCCGCCGTCGCGCTCGGCGCCGACGATGAACGTGATCGGCTCGGTCTTGCCGATCTCGTTGGTGATCACGGCGAAGCCGTCGACCTTCTCGCCGGCAAGCCCGAGGTAGACGAGGAAGCCCTTCTCCTCGAGCGGGCGGCGCAGCGCCGTCTCGAGAACGCGCCGCTCCTCGTCGGTGAGGATCCGGCGCTGCTCGAGGACGCGCTCGCAGCGCGGGAAGACGACGCGCAGCGCCTCGACCTTGGAGAGCAGCACCTCGGGGCCTTCCGAGCGCGGCGCCGCGGACGCCGGAGCGCCGAAGGCGGCGACGACGGCCAGCGCCGCCGCCGCCGCCCGTCGCATCCGCCGCATCCGCTGCAAGGTCGTCGCGCGCTGCTGCACGGTGAAGCTCAGAAGTAGGTCGCGATCGACATGAGGAACGCGTCGTTCGCCACGCCCGCCTGCTGCCCGCTCTCCGAGTTGAACTGGTAGTCGAACTTGATGACGGTCTGGAAGCGGTTCGGCCGGAAGTTCACGCCGAAGGTCCAGCGCTCGCGGCCGAAGCCGTCGAGGTCGACCGCGTCGTAGCGCGCGACCAGCGTGAAGCGGCTGCCGGCGCCGAGGCAGCCCGACTGCTCGAGGTCCTTCAGGAAGGACGGGTAGATGCGGTAGTTGACCTGGCCGTACCAGCCGTGCATCGAGCCGGGGACGCCGCTCGCGATGGCGAAGGCGTCCCGGCTGATGTGCGCGTTGGCCCACTCGCCGAGCAGCTCGAAGTCGCCGAGGACGCGGCCGAACGACCCGTCCGCCCCGATCCAGCGCGCGATCGCCTTGCCGTCGAGCGCGCCGTCGATCGCCGTGATCAGCAGCTCGTTGTCGTCGCTCTCGTCGTAGTTGCCGTGGTGGGCCGAGACGCCGAGCGCGGCGCCGAGCGCCGGACTCCACTCGAGGCGGCCGACCTGCGCCAGGTTGTTGTTGTTGTCGGCGAACGGATTGGTGCCGCCGACCTCCTCGTGGGCGCGCCCTCCCCGGAGGCCGTCGCCGGTGTCGAACGTCACGGTGCCGTCGTTGAAGAGCCCTTTGAAACCGGAGGTGACGTAAGCCTCGTAGGAGACCTGGCCGACGGGGGAGTCGGCGGAGAGGGGGGTGCCGAAGAAGCCGCCGCCGACCTCGCGCAGCGTGGTCGGGATCACGGTCGTGTCGACGAGCGGCCGCTCGGTCAGCTCGTTCACCGGGTCGTCATGGACGAGGTTGAACTTGCCGAGCGGGTCGAGGAGCGCGCCGGCGCGCAGGTTCAGGGCGTCGGAGAGGTGGTAGTCGACGAAGGCGAACTCGACCTCGACCTCGTGGCCGTTCTCGATCTCGATCTCGGTGGCGAACGTGATGCGCTCGCTCACCTGCGCGTAAATGAACGGGACCAGGCGGGGGAAGTCGAACGAGCGGTGCTCGTCGCCCGCGTCCTTGTAGACCCACGACGCGTAGCCGCCGAGCGTGATGCCCTGATCGCGCGAGAGGAACGGCTTGGTGTAGACCCCGCCGAACGCCTGGCTGAGCCCGGCCTCGGCGAGCCTCTGGCCGCCGGCCGGGAGCTTCGTCGCGCCTTTCGCGCCGGGCGCGCCGAGCTCGCCGAGCTCCTGGTCGAGCGAGCTCGCCTCGCCGCCGCTCAGCTTCTTGTCGATCGCGTCGACCTTCTTCTTCAGTTCCTCGTTCTCGCGCTCGAGCCGGTCGACCTTCTCCTCGAGCTTCGAGTCCTGGGCGGAAGCGGGGCGGGCGAGTGCGACGAAGGACAGCGCAGCGCCGAATCGGGCGCACGCGGACAGGGACGACAGTCGGCCGGGCATGCAGACTCCTGGAGATGTGGAACAGCAGGGCGCGGGAACGTAATGAGACAGAGTCTCAAAAGCAACAACGCGCCGCCCTCTCGTTCTCCCCTGGGGCCTGCGCCCCGGGCGCACGTGCCACGCGATTCTCCCGTAGGCCGTCCCGCGCCCGCTCTTTCATCGAGACTGCGTCGCAGTTGCTCGTCGAGACGCCGCTCCTTCAAGGCTCCGCGGCCCGACCGTCGATGTCGAGGCGGACGAGTCCCGGGAGTCGGGACCGGCGGGAGTCGCCATGGCGGATGGCCCGAAGAACCGGTGGCGGCGGCGCTGCCCCCGAATCGCGCGCCCCGTCGCCGCCTTCGCGGCGGCGGTCGGTCTCGCCGTGCTCGCGACATTCGCCGCGCCCAACGCCGCGCCCAGCACGACGCCCGTGCGCGACGACCCAGCAGCGAAAAACAACGACCTCGTCCTCAGCATGTCGACCGCGCTCAGCGGGCCGGCCGCGGACCTCGGCAACCGTATGCTCGCCGGAGTCCAGGCGGCGCTCGCCGAGGTCGAGCGCGGCGGCGGGATCCATGGACGCAAACTGCGCCTGATCGCGCTCGACGACGGCTACGAACCCGACGTCGCCGGCCCCAACGTGCGCCGCCTGATCGAGCAGGAGCACGTGCTCGCGATCGTGGGGAACGTCGGGACGCCGACCGCGGTCGCCACGCTGCCGATCGCCGTCGCGAGCGGCACGCCGTTCTACGGCGCCTTCACCGGCGCCGGCCTGCTCCGCAAAGAGCCGCCCGACGCCTGCGTCGTCAACTACCGCGCGGGCTACGCGGAGGAGACGACGGCGATGGTCGACGCGCTGATCGCGCAGGCGGGCCTCGCGCCCGAAGAGGTCGCCTTCTTCACGCAGCGCGACGCCTACGGCGACGCCGGCTTCGATGGCGGGACCGCGGCGCTGCGGCGCCACGGGCTCTCCGACGCGTCGAAGGTCCTGCATGCCCGTTACGAGCGCAACACCGTCGCGGTCGAGCGCGCGCTCGCCGACGTCCTCCTCGCGCAGCCGCCGCCGCGCGCGATCATCATGGTGGGCGCCTACCGGCCGTGCGCGGCCTTCGTGAAGCTCGCGCGCGAGAACGGCGTCGACGCGCTCTTCCTCAGCGTCTCCTTCGTCGGCTCGATGTCGCTCCTGCGCGAGCTCGGCGACCGCGGCGACGGCGTCGTGATCACGCAGGTCGTGCCCCACTTCGACGCCGACCTGCCGATCGTGAAGGAGTACCGCGCGGCGATCGCGGCGCTCGACGCGGAGAGCCGGCCCGACTTCATCTCGCTCGAGGGCTACGTAGCGCCGCGCGTGCTCTGCCGCGGCCTCGCGACGCTCGAGGCGCGGCCCGACCGCGCGTCGGTGATCCGGGCGCTCGAGGGGCTCGGGACCTTCGACCTCGGGCTCGGCGTCCCGCTCGAGCTCTCGCCGACGCGCCACCAGGCGTGCCGGGAGGTCTGGCCGACCGTGATCCGCGGCGGGCGGATCGTCCCGTTCGAGTGGAGCGAGCTCGCCGCGCGGCGCAAGGCGGCGTCCGGCGGGCCGCGATGACCGACGCGGCCCCTCTTCCGCGCCCGCCGATCGACCGCCGCCTCGCGGCGCGCCTCGTATGGCTGGTCGCCGGCGTCGCGGTCCTCGCCGGCGTCGCCACGACCGGCTTCCTGCGCCACGCGCTGCGCACCATCGACGCCGAGCGCGCCCGCCTCTTCGAGGCGCAGTCGGTCGATTCCCTGCGCATCAACCGCATCGAGGACGGCATCTCGGCCGCCCGCAACGCCATGAAGGCGATCCTCGACCCCGCGGCGGCCGTCGCCCCCGACGCGCTCCGCCTCGACGAGCTCGCGCGCTGGCTCGCGGGCCCCGAGGGCGGCGACCCGGTGCGCGGCGACCTCGAGCCGTTGCTGGCGCGCAGCACGGCGTGGCGCGTCGCGTACGAGGGCAACCGCGCCACGCTGCAGGCCACGCATCGCCGCATCGAGCACGCCTTCGAAGGGCTGCGCGCCGCGCTCGAGGCGGCGGAGGGGCACGCCGCGCTCGCGCGCGCCCGCTCGATCGCGCAGCTGCGCCGCGCCGCCGGCGACGACGCCGTCGCGCTCGCCAGACGGCTCCTCGAGGAGCTCGACGGCGACCCGCGCGCTCGCGGCATCCGCATCGAGATCAGCGAGCTCGCGCTCGCCTGCGAGCGGCTGCTCTGGGCCACGTCGGACGACCAGCTCGCCGACCTCCTGAACAACCGCGTGCTCGGCGCGCTGCTGCGCCTGCGCCCCGCGATCCGCCCGCGCGGCGCGGCGGCCGGCGACGCGGCGGCGTCGCTCGACCCCGACGTGATGAACGAGCTGCAGACGGCGCTGCTCGGCGCGCACCACGTCCTCGACGCCGCCCACCAGTGCATCCAGACCGACCGCGACAGCCTGTTCGGGGCGTGCAGCCGCCGCCTCGTGCTCGACGCCGAGCGCGACGCGCTGATCAGCGCCGTCGACGCCGCCTTCACGCGGCTCGAGGAGGTGCGCGGCCGCGTGATCGAGTCGACCGCGAAGCAGGCGAGCACCTACCAGCAGCTCGCGGGCGACGCCCTCGACGACGCCTGGCGCAGCATCCTCGGCGTGATGGTCGGCTCGTGGCTCATCGTCGGCGTGCTGACCGTCATCGTGGCGCGCGCGATCCGCGGCCAGATCCGCGAGATCGCCGCGCGCAACGACGAGATCGCGGCGAGCCGCGAGCAGTACCGCGCCCTGATCGAGACGACGCAGGCGATCCCGTGGGAGATGGACGCGGCGAGCGGCCGCTTCGTCTACGTCGGACCGCGCGCGCGGCGGCTGCTCGACCTCGAGCTCGAGCGCTGGCTCGAGCCCGGCTTCTTCCCGGCGTGGCTCCACCCCGAGGACCGCGCGGCCGTCCTCGCGCAATACCGCGAGGCGGCCGAGTCGCGCTCCGAGCGCGACCTCGAGTTCCGGCTGACGCGCGCCGACGGACGCACCGTCTGGGTGCGCAGCATCGTCTCGGCGCAGCGCGACGGCGAGCGGCTGCGCGGGATGCTGCTCGACGTCACCGAGCGCCGGCAGCTCGAGTTCGACCTCCAGCAGGCGCAGAAGCTCGAGTCGGTCGGCCGCCTCGCGGCCGGCATCGCGCACGAGATCAACACGCCGATCCAGTTCGTGAGCGACAGCATCCAGTTCGTGCGCGAGTCGGTGGTCGACCTGACGCTGCTGATCGGCCAGCTGCGCGCGGTGCGGTCGGCCGTCCAGGCCGGCGCGGGCGCGGCGGAGGCGGCCGCCGCCGCGGCGCGCACCGAGGAGCAGGTCGACCTCACCTACCTCCTCGAGCACCTTCCCAAGGCGCTCGACCGCTCGCACGACGGCCTCGAGCGCGTCGCGACGATCGTGCGCTCGATGAAGGCGTTCGCCCACCCCGACCAGCGCGAGAAGGCGCCGGTCGACCTGAACCAGGCGATCGTGAGCACGCTCACCATCGCGCGCAACGAGTACAAGTACGTCGCCGACGTCGAGACCGAGCTCGGCGACCTCCCGCCGGTCCGCTGCCACGCCGGCGACGTGAACCAGGCGATCCTGAACATCGTCGTGAACGCGGCGCACGCCGTCGCCGACGTCGTGCAGGAGAGCGGCCGCAAGGGGCGCATCGTCGTCCGCACGGCGCGCGACGGCGACGAGGTGGTCGTGACGATCCGCGACACCGGCGCCGGCATCCCCGCCGCGATCCGCCACCGCGTCTTCGAGCCGTTCTTCACCACGAAGGAGATCGGGAAGGGGACCGGTCAGGGGCTCGCGATCGCCCGCTCGGTGGTGGTCGAGAAGCACGGCGGCGAGCTCACCTTCGAGACGGAGGAGGGGAAGGGGACCACCTTCTTCCTGCGCCTCCCGATCGACGGCTCCCGGGCGCCGCTCCCCGTCTGACGCGCCGCTCCCGGGCGCGCCGATCGGGTCGGGGAGTTCCCGTAGTTCCCCCCGGGGAATCGAATTTCGGCCCGGGGGAGCGCAATCCCGATACGCCCCGGGGAGGCGTGCACCGCGCAGTCATGGTCACGCAGGGAGACAACGCTCCACCGGCCGAAGCGAAGGAGACGGGCGAGCGCGCCGCTCTCCACCGCGCCGCCGCGCTCCATGAGGACGAGCGGCGCATCCAGATCGGACGCGAATCCGACCGCCTCTTCGCCGCGCTCCATCTCACCTGCGGCGCGGTCGCCGTCGCGCTCGCGCTCTTCGTCGCGCCGCAAGCCTGGTCCGGCCGCGTCCCGGCGCTCCCGATCGGGGTGGGGGCGGTGCTGCTCTACGGCGGCGCGCTGTGCGTGCCGATCTGCGTGCTCGCGCGGCTGCGCCCCGGCGGCGCGCCGACGCGCCACGCGGTCGCGATCGCGCAGATGCTCTGGCCGGGGCTGCTGGTCCACCTGGCGGGCGGGCGCCTCGACGCGCACCTCCTCGCCTTCGCCTCGCTCGCGCTCCTCGCCCTCTACCGAGACGGGCGGGTGCTCCTCACCGCGACGGCGGTGGTCGCGGCCGACCTGCTCTGCAGCGGGCGGCTCGCCCCGGGCGCGCTGCACGGCGTCGCCGACTTCGACGGGCGCGGCCTCGCGGCGTTCGCGTTCGGCGTCACCGTCCTCGATGCCGCGCTCCTCTTCGCGATCGGCGAGGCGCGGCGGCGCGAGCGGGCGCGCGCGCTCGAGCGCGCCGAGCTCGAGGCGTGGGTCGCCCACCTCGAGCAGCGCGTCGCCGAGAGCGCGAAGGAACTCGCCGCCGCGCGCGGCCCGGCCGGCCCCGACCTGCAGCAGGTGCAGAAGCTCGAATCGATCGGCCGGCTCGCCGCCGGCATCGCCCACGAGATCAACACGCCGGTCCAGTTCGTGAGCGACAGCGTCCAGTTCGTGCAGGACGCGGTGAAGGACCTGCTCGCCCTGATCGGCGAGCTCGGCGCCGTGCGCCGCGCCGTCCTCGAGCACGCGCCGGCGGAAGCGCCCGCGCGCGCCGCGGCCGCCGCCGAGGAGTCGCTCGACCTGCCCTATCTCGTGGAGAACCTCCCCAAGGCGCTGGCGCGCGCGCTCGACGGCCTCGGTCGCGTCGCCACCATCGCGCGCTCGATGAAGGAGTTCACCCACCCCGACCCGAAGGAGAAGGCGCTCGTCGACCTGAACGCATCGATCCAGAGCACGCTCACGATCGCGCGCAACGAGTACAAGTACGTCGCCGACGTGGAGACCGACCTCGGTGCGATCCCGCCCGTCATGGGCCACGCCGGCGAGCTGAACCAGGCGCTGCTCAACCTCGTCGTCAACGCCGCGCACGCGATCGCCGACGCGGTGCGCGGCAGCGGCCGCAAGGGGCGCATCCGGGTGCGCACGCGCGCCGACGGCGACGCGGTCGTGATCTCGATTTCCGACGACGGCACCGGCATCCCCGACGAGGTGCGCGACCGCGTCTTCGAGCCGTTCTTCACCACCAAGGAGGTCGGGCGCGGGACCGGCCAGGGGCTCGCGATCGCGCGCTCCGTCGTGGTCGGGAAGCACGGCGGCGAGCTCACCTTCGACACGGCGACGGGCCGCGGCACGACCTTCTTCGTGCGCCTGCCGGTCCAGCGGGTGGTCGCGCCGCTGGCGGAGGCGCTGCCGTGAGCCTGCAGCGGATCCTCTTCGTCGACGACGAGCCGAACGTCCTCGACGGGCTGCAGAACCTGCTGCGCAAGGAGCGCCGGCGCTGGGAGATGGTCTTCGCGCACGGCGGCGAGGCGGCGCTCGCCGAGATCGAGCAGGCGCCCTTCGACGTCGTCGTCTCCGACATGCGCATGCCAGGCCTCGACGGCGCCCAGCTGCTGCAGCGCGTGAAGGACCTCCACCCCGGCACCGCGCGCATCGTGCTCTCGGGCCACGCCGAGCACGAGGCGTCCGTGCGCGCGCTCGCGGTCGCCCACCGCTTCCTCGCCAAGCCGTGCGACGCCGACTCGCTGCGCGTCGTGATCGAGCGCACGCTGCAGCTGCGCGCGCTCCTCTCCGACGACGCGGTCCGCAAGGTGATCGGCCGCCTCGACAACCTCCCGTCGATCCCGCGCACCTACCAGGAGCTGATGCGCGCGACCGCCGACCCCGATGCGAGCATCGGGGACATCGGGCGCATCGTCGAGAAGGACGCCGCGATGTCGGTGAAGGTGCTGCAGATCGTCAACTCGGCCTACTTCGGCCTCGCGCAGAAGATGACCTCGATCCAGCGCGCCGTCGTCTACCTCGGGATCGAGCTCTTGAAGGGGCTTACGCTGGTCGCGCACGTCTTCTCGTCGCTCGAGAAGGCGGCGGTGGTCGGCTTCTCGCTCGACCGCTTCCAGGCCCACTCGCTGCTCTGCGCGCGGCTCGCGAAGGCGTTCCTGAAGGACTCGCCGCGCGCCGAGGACGCCTTCACCGCCGGCCTCGTCCACGACATCGGCAAGCTGATCATCGCGAAGAACCTCACCCGGCAGTTCCACGAGGTGGTCGACGAGGTGCGCCGCTCCGACCCGCGGCAGCCGCTGCACGCGGTCGAACGCGCGCACATCGGGATGTCGCACGGGGAGCTCGGCGCCTACCTGCTCGGCGTGTGGGGGCTGCCGGCGCCGGTCGTCGAAGCCGCCGCGTTCCACCACTTCCCCGGCGCCGTCTCGCAGGGGCCGTGCGAGGTGCTCGCGGCGGTGCACGTCGCCGACGCGCTGCTCGACTCGTCGTGCAGCGGCGAGGGCGACCTGCCGAGCGACGAGCGGCTCGACCTCGCGTTCCTCGAGCGCGCCGGCTTCGCAGCGCGGCTGCCGGAGTTCCGGGCGATCGCCGCGGCCGAGCGTGCGAAGCTCGAGGTCGAGGTGTAGCGCTCCGCCGCGGCGGAGACGACGCCATGGACGCGACTGCGACGCGCGCGCGCATCCTGTGCGTCGACGACGAGGCGAACGTCCTCGCCGGGCTCTCCGTCCACCTGCACCGCCGCTACGACGTCGTGACCGCGACGAGCGGCGCGGCGGGGCTGGCGACGTTGGGTCGCGAACCGGCCATCTCGATCGTCGTCTCCGACATGCGCATGCCGGGCATGAGCGGGGCGGAGTTCCTCGCGAAAGCACGCCAACTGCGGCCCGACGCGGTGCGCCTGCTGCTGACCGGCCACCTCGACCTCGACGCGGCGATCGCGGCGGTGAACGAGGGGCAGGTGTTCCGCTTCCTCACCAAGCCGTGCCCGCCGGCGACGCTGCTCGCCGCGCTGGCCGCGGCCTCCGAGCAGCACCGCCTCGTCACCGCCGAGCGCGTCCTGCTCGAGCAGACGCTGCGCGGCAGCATCCAGACGCTGGTCGACGTGCTCGCGATCACCAACCCCGCCGCGTTCGGACGCGCGACGCGCATCCAGCAGCACGCGAGCGAGATCGCGGTCCAGCTCGGCATGGAGGAGCGCTGGCAGCTCGAGGTGGCGGCGCTGCTCTCGCAGCTCGGCTGCATCACGCTGCCGGCCGACACCGCCGAGCGCGCCTGCTACGGCCAGCCGCTCTCCGAGGCCGAGCAGGCGATGGTCGCCCACGTGCCGGCCGTGACCGAGCAGCTCCTCGCGAACATCCCGCGCCTCGAGCCGGTGCGCGAGATCCTCGCCGCGTATCCGCGGTCGTTCCGCGCCGACGTCCCGCCCGACGACCCGCGCAAGGCGGCGCTCCAGCGCGCCGCCCACGTGCTGCGCGTGGCGGTCGACTTCGACCTGCTCGAGTCGCAGGGCCACGACTCCGCGATCGCGGTCGACACGCTGCGCGGGCGCCACGACCACTACGACCCGGCGGTGGTGGCCGCGCTCGTCGCGCTGCGCGCCGCGGCCACGCGCCGCAAGCACGTGCGCGAAGTCCCGATCGCGGCGGTCGGCCTCGGGATGGTCTTCGCCGAGGACGTCCGGCTCGCGAGCGGCACGCTGCTGGTCGCGCGCGGCTACGAGGTGACGCAGGGCTTCCTCGAGCGCATCCGCAACTTCTCGCCGGGGACGGTGAAGGAGCCGGTGCGCGTCGTCCTCTCGACCGGCCTCGCGCCGATCGTCGCGCCGGCTCTGGCTCCGGCGCCCGCGCCCAGGCCGGAGGGCGTGCGATGAAGGAGTCGGTGCTCTTCGTCGACGACGACCCGCAGATGCTCGACGCGCTGCGCGACAGCCTGCGGCGCGAGCCCTACGAGGTCGTCACGGCCGGCTCCGCGGCGGAGGGGCTCGCGATCCTCGCGAGCCGCCCGATCGACGTCGTCGTATCCGACGAGCGCATGCCCGGTATGACCGGGTCGGCCTTCCTGGCCGAGGTCCGCCGCAAGCACGCGCGCACGATCCGCATCATCCTGACCGGCCAGGCGAGCCTCGACGGCGCGATCCGCGCCATCAACGACGGCGAGATCTACCGCTTCCTCGTCAAGCCGTGCGCCCCGTTGCAGGTCGCGCGCACCGTCCGCGACGCGCTCCTGCTGCGCGGCCTCGCGCGCGAGGGGGTGCCGGCGGCGCTGCGCGACGCCGCCGACCGCCGCCGCCGCGCCCCGCCCGACGCCTGAGTCGCGCCGGGTGCGGCAACGACCGCGACGGCTCCCTGCGGCGGGGATAGTCTGCGACCTCCCTTCTCGCGGAGAGTCGTCATGAGAAGCGGTCAGCGCGTGAGCCGGCGGCAGTTCTTCGGTCGCGTGGGGTGCGGGATCGGCGGAGCCGCGCTCGGCAGCGTGCTGCTCGACCGGCTCGGATTCGGTGAGGCGCTCGCCGCCTTCGCTCCGCGCGGCGAGCGGCTGCACTTCGGCGCGCTCGACCCGCTGGTCGACCTGATGCAGGAGACCCCGGCCGACGAGCTCGTGGCGCAATTGATCGCCAGGCTGCGCACGGGCGTCACGACCTCGCAGCTGATCGGCGCCGCGGCGCTCGCCAACGCGCGCGCGCTCGGCGGCACCCACTACAACGGCTACCACGCGCTGATGGCGATGGCGCCGAGCGCGGAGATGGGGGAGCAGATGGCGCCGCCGCTCGGCGCGCTGCCGGTCCTGAAGGTCGTCCATCGCAGCGCCCGCTTCGTGCGGGACGCGGGGCGGACGCACGAGGACGCGCTCGCGCCGCTGCCGCCGGACGCGGCCGCCGACGGGAGCGGGCTCGTCGACGCGATGCACGCGCTCGAGGTGCCGGCGGCGGAGGCGCGCCTCGCGGCCTCGCTCGCGCAGTCGCGCGCGGCCGCCTTCGACCGCGTGCAGGAGGTGGTCCGCGAGGACGGCAACGTCCACCGCGTCGTCCTCTCGTGGCGCGCCGTCGACCTCCTGCGCTTCACCGGCGAGCAGCACGCGCTCACGCTGCTGCGGCAGTCGGTGCGCTACTGCATCGAGGACGACGGCCGGCGCGCCCACGACGGGCGCGCGGCGCCGCCGATCGGAACGGTGGTGCGCGAGCTCATGGAGCGCCACGGCTTCGCGAAGCGCGCCGCGGGCACGAAGGCGCTCGACGACGCGCAGCTCGAGAAGCTCGCCGAGACGATCTACGCGGGCGACGGCAAGACGGCGGCCGAGGCAGTCGCGGCCGCGCTCGTCGACGGCTTCGATCCGGAGCAGGTCGGCGCCGCGCTGCCGCTCGCGGCGGCGCGTCTCGTCCTGTGCGATCCGGGGCAGACGAAGGAGTCGCCGGGCAAGCCGCAGGGCAGCGTGCACGGCGCGTCGGTCGGCGTGCACGCTTCCGACTCCGCGAACGCGTGGCGCCACATTGCACGCACCGCTGCGCAAGGCGGCAGCGGCGGTACGCAGCACGCGAGCCTGCTCGCCGGCGCGTTCCACACGGCGGGGCAGTCGAAGCAGGTCGGCGCGCAGCCGATCGACGCCTCCGCCGCCCCGTGCGTCCTGAAGGAGCCGGCTGAGCTGCTGCGCGAGCTCGAGGGGAAGATGCGCGAGCGCGACCAGGTCGCCGCGATGGTCGCCGCGCGCCGCTTCTGCGAGCTCGGGCACCCCTCCGCCGACCTCTTCGCGCTGTTGCTTCGCTACGCGGTCAGCGAGGACGGCGCGCTCCACAACGAGAAGTTCTTCCGCACGATCCAGGAGGAGCACGCGGCGGCCCGGCCGGCGCACCGCGCGCGCCTCGTCGCCGCGCTGACGCGCGTCGTGACCAGCAGCTGCGGCTTCCCGGCGCCCGGCTGCGCCGAGGCAGCGAAGCTCCTCTCCGCGTGACGCCGGCGGCGCGCGGCGTCGCTCAGCCGCCGAGCACCGGCGGCGGCGCGCCGCGCGGCGCCAGGGCGCAGCCCTCGTCGCGGACGCGCTCGGCGATCTCGGCGAGGTGGTCGTCGAGGTAGTGGAGCACGGTCTCCGACGGGACGCCGCGCTTGCTGAAGCGGCCGATCTCTCCCCTCGCGACGTCGGTCGTCGCGCCGCCCACGAGCAGCAGGAAGGCGGCGACCACGCCGCCGCTGCGCTTGTCGCCGGCCGCGCAATGGACGAGCACCGGAAGTCCGCGCGCCTGCGCATGCGCGATCGCGGCGACCGCGTTGGCGTACTCCTCGACGTCGCCGGTCCCGTCACCGCGCAGCGGGCAGCTGCGGTAGTCGATGCCGAGGCGGCGCACGGCGGAGCGCTCGGCGGCGCGTTCGGGAGAGTCGGGCGAGTCGGCGGCGTCGGCGGTGAGGTCGACGACGAGCCCGATCCCGTGGTCACGCAGGACGTCCTCGACGAGGCGCGCGTCGATCCAGCCGCTGCGGTAGAGCTGGCCCGGGATCACCGCGACGAAGCGGCGCGGCAGGAAGCGGTCGCGGATGCTGCACCAGCCCGAGTCCCACGCGATCCCGAGCGCCGCGACGGTCAACGTCGCCGGCAGCGCGACGCGGAGGAGGAATCGCCGTCGCCGGCCGGGCGCCTTCGTGTTTTGCATGCGTCCAGGATGTCGGCGCGGCGCGCGCCGGATCATGAGATTCGCGCGAAACGCAGATCGCCGTCACGCAGCGGTCAGGCTCCGCAAATCCTCCTGCGTCAGCGCGAGCGTCGCCATCGGCAGCAGCTCGGCGAGCTCGTGCATGTCAGGGCTCCGGAGCGACGCACCAGCGCGCGCTATCTTGCCCGCCGTCCCGCCGCATCCTTCCCGTCCGGAGCCTCCGATGGGGTTCGTCGCGCGCGCCGTGCTGCTCGCGTCGATCACGGCGGCGTGCGTCGGCTGCGACCAAGTGACGAAGGGGATCGCCGCGGCGCACCTCGAGGGCCGCCCGCCCCTCTTGATGCTGGGCGGCATGGTGCGCCTCACCTACGTGGAGAACCGCGGCGCCTTCCTCGGCCTCGGCGCGACGTGGCCCGCGCCGCTGCGCATGGCGCTGTTCGTGGGCGTCACGCTCGCGATGGTGGCGGGCATGGCCTTCGTCGCGCTGCAGCGGGGCGGCGCCGGCCGGGCCTGGCTGGTCGCGCTCGCGCTCGTGATCGGCGGCGGGGTCGGGAACCTGGTCGACCGCATCGCGCTCGGCGCCGTGCGCGATTTCCTGAACGTGGGCGTCGGGCCGCTGCGAACCGGCATCTTCAACGGGGCCGACCTGGCCATTTCGACGGGCGTCGCGCTGCTGCTGCTCGCGCGCGCGGAGAAAAAGAAGTCGCCCGCCTCCTCGGTCTGCCCGGCCGGATTCGAAGGGGTTGCTTCGAGGTCCGACGAAACGAAGAGGCGGACGACGCGCTGAGCCTAGCGCGATCCCGCGGCGCTGTCACCCCGCGGGATCGCCGGCGGAAGTCCAAGGCGAGCGGGGTCCGTTAGAGCCAGTCTCGGTAGGCGCGACCGAGCCGTTCGGAGCGCCGGGCCCGCAGATGCGAGGCGCGCCGACGACGCGAATCAATGGAGAGATTCGGCGAGGAGGCGCAACGAAGCAGATGCGGGCCCGCCGCCCGAACGGCGACCGAGTGCCTACCGAGACAGGCTCTTAACCTCCCGAGCGCGTGCGCGCGTTGCGGAGCGCCGTCTTGTCGTCGACCGCCGGGGCCGCCGACGACGCCGTCGGGATCGAGGCGGTCTGGACGTACTCGCGCGCCGACTGCGAGCACTTCTCGAAGCCCTGCGCGAGCGCGGTCGCCTCGTCCTTCATGCGCGCGTCGTCGCCGCGCAGCGCCGCGCACGACTCCTCGTTGAAGTCGTGGGCGAGGAAGAGCGCGTAGTCGCGCATCTTCGAGTTGAACGACTCGAAGCCGTGCTGCACCGACTCGGTCGACGCGACGATCGCGTCGAAGCGGCGGCGCGTCTCGGTCATGCGCTGCTGGCTGCGCAGGCGCAGCTCGGTGCTGGCGATGCGCTCGAGGTCCTGCTGCCAGTGCTTGAAGAAGGGGTCGGCCGCTCCCTTCATGGCGGCGACGTCGTCGCGGAGCTTCGCGAGCGCGGCGACGGAAGCCTCCTGCGCCGCGTGGAACTCCGTGAAGGTCGCGAGCGCGTCGTGCTCGAAGTCGAAGTGGAGCAGGGCGCCGAACCGGCCGGCCACCTGCGCCACCTTCTCCCCGGCCGCGTCGGAGTCGGCCTGCACGCGCGCGATCGTCGCGCCGAACTCGTTCACCTGCACCAGCGTGCCCGACGGCTCCGTCGAGGCGCACCCGAGCAGCAGCAGCAGCGGCGCCCCCGCGAGCAGCCCCGCCCGGCGAAGGACTCTCCCCGTTCCCTTCGCGATCCCATCGGTTCCCACGGTCGTCTCCCTACGAAGGGTTCAGCTGCCGGGCACGCGATCGCTCGCGTGGTCCTGCAGCGTTTCCCGCGGCTTCGATCCACGTTCCTCTTCGGTGTCCGTCGAGGCGCGACCGGAGCCGGCGCGGAAGGATCCGCGCCCGTTGCGGCACACCCGTCGGCACCGATTCCTGGTGCTCTTCGGCTTTGCGCCGATCGACTTGAGCACCCGTTCGCGCGGGCTCGCGTCGGGAAAGAGATTCCCGTCGCCAGGTCGGCGGTCCCTCGGCGGTCAGATCGCGGCGGGCGGCGCGTCGGCGCGCGCGGCGATGCGATCCACGACGTGTTCCGCGAAGGCCATGCTGCTCGTGAACGCGGGTGAGATGGCGTTCAGGACGTGGGTCGAGCGCGGGCCCTCGCGAATCGTGAAGTCCATCACGAAGCGGCGCGTCGCGCGCTCGACCAGCTGCGCCCGGATGCCCACCTTCTGCGCCGGCAGGACGTCGGCGAGCGTGATCGAGGGGGTGAGCGCGCGCACGTGCTTGAAGAAGCCGCGCCGCGTGTACTTCGGCAGCTCCTCGTACGCCAGGTTGCGGAAGCCGTCGATGTTGCCGACGAACATGCGCGCGAGGTCGGCGGCGAGGCGCGGCAGCTCGCGCCAGCCGACGCCGGCGAGGCCGTGGTAGTTCTCGCGCCCGAACGCCGGCAGCGCGGTCGGCCCGGCCAGCACGTCGCCGTGGATGTTGCGCGTGAGGTGGACGCCGAGGAACGGCACGCGCGGATCGGGCGTCGGGTAGATCGAGGCGCGGACGCCGGCCGCGAAGCGCGGCGCGATCGCCTGGTACATCCCCTTGAAGGGGAGGATCGCGAGGTCGAGGCCGACGCCCATCGAGTGCGCGATGCGGTCGGCGTGCAGTCCGGCCGCGTTCACGAGGTGGCCGTAGGCGACCTCGTCGTGCGCGGTACGGACGGTGTGGCGCGCGGCGTCGACTGCGAGCGCCTTCTCGGCGAGTCGCACCGTCACGCCGGCGTCGCGAAGCTCCCGCGCCAGCGCGTCGAGCACGCCCTTCGAGTCGATCACCGCCGTGTCGGGCGACCAGAGCGCGAAGTCGTGCGTCGTCGCGAGCGGCTCGAGCTCGCGCAGCCGCTCGGGCGAGATCTTCTCGGCCCGGATGCCGTTCTCCTGGGATCGCTGCAGCAGCTTCTCGAGCTGCGGCACGAGGTCGGGCCGCGCGGCGACGATCACCTTGCCGTCCTTCTTGCACGCGATGCCGTGCTCGCGCGCGTACTCCTGCATCTTTCGCGAGCCCGCGGCGCAGAACTTCGCCTTGAGCGAGTCGGCCGCGTAGTAGATGCCGGCGTGCAGGACGCCGCTGTTCTTGCCGCTCTGGTGGCGGCCGAGCTCGGGCTCCTTCTCCAGCACCGTCACTGAGCCGAGCCCGCGGCGGCGCAGCTCGCGGGCGATCGTGAGGCCGATGATCCCGCCGCCGATCACGAGGAAGTCGGGGCGGCCGGCAGGCTTCGTTGGCGTCGGGGGCGTCGCGGTGTTCGAAGTCATGGTCGGCCGCTCACTTCGACTTCGGGCGCCAGACCAGGCGCAGCACGTTGGTCCACCCCTCCTTCACCGCGAACGCCTCGTCGAGGGGAAGGATCTCCGCGACTTCATAGTGGCGCGCGAGCGTCGGGAACGGCTCGCGCGAGAGGTCGGCGCCGCCGCCCCGCGGCGGATTCCACGGCGTGATCACCATCGAAAAGCGGCCGGCGCGAAGCGCGGCGAGGACGTCGTCGGGAAAAGGGCGGCCGGCGGCAGTCCACTCGCCGAGGCAGAAGAGCGGGACATAGGCGCGCTTGTGCGCCAGCACGTTGGCGTAGGCCTCGAGCGGGACCCAGACCTCGCCCGGCTCGCTCGCGACCTTCGCGACCAGGCAGTCGGCCGCCTCGCGATCGGCCCGGCCGACGAACGATCCGCCCGGCCAGCCGAGCGCGAGCAGCAGCAGCGGCAGCGCGAGGGCGGCGCGCTCGCGCCCCGGCGCGCCGACCACGGACGCGACCAGGATCGACAGCGCCGCGAGCCCCGGTGCGAGCGCATAGTCGCCGCCGCGATCCTTGCCGGCCGACATGCAACCCATGGCGAGGCCGCCGAGCGCGAAGGCGAGGCAGAGGTGCGCGAGGCGACGGCGCCGCGCGACGTCGGGGTCACCGGACTCGCTGGGCTCCACGTTCGCCTCGTCGCCGGGCCCGCGCGCGAAGCGCCGCCAGCCGAGCAGCGCGACGACGACGTAGCCGCCGAACGCCGCCGCCACCGGTCCGAGCGCGTTCGCGAGCATGCCAGGCGAGAAGGCGTGGGCCTTCGGGATCGCGACGGTCCAGTCCCAGTAGTTCGGCCACGCTCGGGTCGCGAGGAACGTCGCGCCCGCGACTCCGGCGGCGAACGTCCCGCCCGCGACGAACGCCGGCATCGGCGCGAGGAAGAGCAGCGCGAGCAGCGTCGGCGCGACGATCGCGATGTGGCTCTGCTTGGTCAGGAACGCCGCGGCCCAGACGAGTCCGCCGAGCGCTGCCGCGACGGACCCCGTGCAGGCGCCGTCGCGCCGCAGCGCGCGCGCCACGAATGCGAAGCCGGCGAGCGCGAGCGCGACGTGCATCCCGTCCTTGTTCGCGTTGTCGATCCAGGCATAGAAGCAGAACGTCGTCAGGTAGAGCGGCAGCCACCAGCGGCGGCTGCCCGGCGCGCGCAGCTCGCGTAGGACCGCGGCCGCGGCGAGCGCACCGAGCAGCAGGAAGAGCCACGTGAGGAGGCGCAGGCTCGGCAGGCCGAGGCCGAAGAGGCGGCCCCAGAGTTCGCACACGACGTAGTAGGCGGGCGTGTAGATGTTCCCGCAGCCGTCGATCGAGGGATTCGCAAAGAGGTCGCCGCCCTGCTTCGCCCAGATCGCCGTGCAGGTCGCCTGCACTCCTTCGAGGTGCTCGTTGCTGAGCGGCCGCCCGATCCGCGAGACGAAGACCGGCACCAGCACGCCGAGCAAGAAGAGCGCGAGGACCGCCGCGGTGGCGCGTGCCGCGAAGCGCGCGATCCTCTCGCGCCGCTCCGGCGCGGCGCGCGCGTGCGCGAGCAGCAGCACACCCCACGCGCAAAGCAGCGCCACGCGCCAGGCGCGGACGTTTCCGACGAGGTCGCCGACCACCGCCGCGTCGCCCGGCCAGTTCCGGAGCGTCGCGAACCGCTCGAGGCGCGAGCGCTCGGCGCGGAGTTCCGCCGGCGGATGGAGAACGACACGGTCGATCTGCTCCTGCGCGGCCTTCGTCCACCGCTCGCGCAGCTCGTCGCCCGTGTACTCGAAGCGCCGGCTCCCGATCGTGACGACCACGGCGCGGATCTGCGCGAGCGTCGCTCCGTCGGTCGCCAGTTCGAGGTCGGCGAACCACTCGTGGCCGCTCGGCCAGAGCGGGCGGCCGGGCACGTTCGGGAGCGCGACGCGATTCCCGCGCGGGCTGATGCGGGAGACGGTGACGGCGGCGGCGTCGACGGGCGCATCGAGCGCGACCGTGACCGGCTCGCCCGCCCGGCCGTCGCGCAGCGCGCCGTAGGCGTCCGCGATCCAGAGCGCGGGGAGGAGGACGAAGAGGAGGAGCGCGCCCGATCCGAGGATTGCGCCGACGGGATCGATGCGCCGCATGCCGGACCTTACATCGACCGGAAGAGTGCAGCAATCGAAGGCGGGGCGCCGATGAAGGCGTGGCAGCCGCCGCGCGCACGGTCCGGTATCGTTCCGCGCTTCCCTCGCAGATTCGGAGCGCAAGCGTGAGAGCGTTCGTCACCGGCCATCGCGGCTACATCGGCGTCCACCTCGTCGACCTGCTGAAGCAGGAGGGGCACACCGTCGTCGGCTGCGACCTCGGCCTCTTCGACGGCTGCGAGTGGGAGAAGGTCGTCCCGCCCGACGTCGATCTGAAGAAAGACGTGCGCGCGATCGAGCGGCGCGACCTCGAGAAGTGCGACGTCGTGATGCACCTCGCCGCGCTCTCGAACGACCCGATGGGGGCGGTCGACGGCGGGCTCACGCTCGCGATCAACCGCGACGCTTCGGTGCGCCTCGCGAAGCTCGCCAAGGAGGCGGGCGTGCCGCGCTTCCTCTTCGCCGGGAGCTGCAGCGTCTACGGCAAGGGCGCCAAGCTCGACCTCGACGAGAGCGATCCGCTGAATCCACTGACCGCCTACGCGCAGTCGAAGATCGAGAGCGAGTCGCTGATCTCGAAGCTCGCCGACGACAACTTCAGCCCGGCCTACCTGAGGAACGCGACGGCCTACGGCCACTCGCCGATGCTGCGCATCGACCTCGTCGTGAACAACCTGCTCGGCTCGGCGCGCGCGTACGGCGAGATCCGCATCCAGTCGGACGGGACGCCGTGGCGGCCGCTGATCCACTGCCGCGACATCGCACGCGCCTTCGTCGCCTTCGCGAAGGCGCCCAAGGCGGCGATCCACGACCGTGCGATCAACGTCGGCGACAACCGGGAGAACTTCCAGGTCCGTGACGTCGGCGACCAGGTGAAGCGGCTGATGCCCTCCGCGAAGATCGCTTACACCGGCGAGGTCGGCAACGACCCGCGCAACTACCGCGTGAAGTTCGACTTGCTGAACCGGCTGCTCCCCGACTTCAAGCTGCAGTACTCGCTGGTCACCGGCATGGAGGAGCTGCACCGCAAGATGGGGGAGCACGGCTTCTCGAAGCAGGACTTCGAGGGCGAGAAGTTCGTCCGGCTGCGCACGTTGAAGGGCCGGATGGGGCAGTTGGCCCCGGTTCCTGGAGCGGGACGCGCATGATCTTCACCGAGACGCCGCTGAAGGGCGCCTACGTGATCGACCTGGAGAAGCGCGGCGACGAACGCGGCTTCTTCGCGCGCGTCTTCTGCGAGAAGGAGTTCGCCGCGCACGGCCTCGTGACCCGTTTCGTGCAGGTCAACAACTCGCTCAGCGCGCAAAAAGGGACGCTGCGCGGCATGCACTACCAGCTCGCGCCGAAGGCCGAGACGAAGCTCGTGCGTTGTGTCCGCGGCGCGCTGCACGACCTGATCCTCGACCTGCGGCTCGGCTCGCCCACGTTCGGGCAGTCGTTCGGCGCCGACCTCACCGCCGAAAACCGGCGCATGATGTACGTGCCCAAGGGGTTCGCCCACGGCTTCATCACGCTCGAGGACGCCACCGAGGCGCTCTATCTGGTCGACGAGTTCTACGGGCCCGAGCAGGAGCGCGGCGTGCGCTTCGATGACGCGAAGTTTTCGCTGCGCTGGCCGCTCGCGCCGGTCGTCGTCTCCGACAAGGATCGCGCGCATCGCGACTTCGAGCCGGCCTGGCACCTCGGCGCACGGCCGTGAAGATCCTCTTCACCGGTGCGAGCTCCTTCACCGGCCACTGGTTCGCGCGCGAGCTCGCCGCCGCCGGCCACGTAGTGACGGCGACCTTCCGCAAGCGCGCGGAGGACTACCCCGACGCCGTGCGCCGCCGCCGCGTCGAGCGCGTGGTCGAGGTCTGCACGCCGGTCGTCGGCGCGTCGTTCGGCGACGACGGCTTCCTCGCGCTGGTGAAGCAGGGCGGCTTCGACCTGCTCGCGCACCACGCCGCCGACGTCACGAACTACAAGAGCCCCGACTTCGACGCGGCCGCGGCGCTCGCCAACAACGTCCGCCGCCTCGACGCCGTGCTCGCGGCGTTCCATGCGGGCGGCGGCCGGCGCGTGCTCCTGACCGGCAGCGTCTTCGAGAGCGGCGAGGGCCGGGGCACGCAGGGGCTGCCCGACTTCTCGCCGTACGGCCTCTCGAAGACCATGACGGCGCAGGCGTTCCGCTTCTATTGCGGGCGCGCCGGCGTCCACCTCGGCAAGTACGTGATCCCCAACCCGTTCGGCCCGTGGGAAGAGCCGCGCTTCACCATGTACCTGATGAAGGAGTGGCTCGCGGGCCGGAAGGCGAGCTGCGCGAGCCCCGACTACGTGCGCGACAACATCCACGTGACGCTGCTCGCGAAGGCGTACGCGCGCTTCGCGGCGCAGCTCCCCGCGACGCCCGGCTTCACGAAGACCAACCCGAGCGGCTACGCCGAGAGCCAGGGGAAGTTCACGCTGCGGGTCGCCGAGGCGATGCGGCCACGGCTCAAGCTCCCGTGCGCGGTCGACCTGGCCGAGCAGCGCGACTTCCCGGAGCCGCGCGAGCGCGTGAACACCGACCCCGTCGATGCGAAGGCCCTCGGGACGTCGGAGGCGGCGGCGTGGGACGAGATGGCGGCGTGGTACCGCGAGGTCGTCGCGAAGTAGCGCCGCCCGGACCGGTCAGATCGCCCAGGGCGCCTTGCCGGTGGCCCAGAGCTTCTCGAGCTGCTCGCGGTCGCGCTGCGTGTCCATGCAGGCCCAGAAGCCGCGGTGCTTGTGGATGCTGAGCTGCTGGTCGCGGGCGAGGCGCACGAGGGGCTCGCGCTCGAGGACGCAGCTCTCGTCGGGCGAGAGGTAGGGCAGGAAGCCGCGCTCGAAGAAGAAGTAGCCGCCGTTGATCCAGGCGTCCGCGAAGTCGGGCTTCTCGCTGAACTCCTGGACGTGCGGGCCGTCGACCTTGAGCTCGCCGAAGCGCGACGGCGGATTCACGCCGAGCACCGTGCCGAACCGCTTCTGCTCCCGGTGGAAGAGGTACTCGCCCGCGAGGTCGGCGTCGGTGAGGCCGTCGCCGTAGGTCACCGCGAAGGTGGTCGCGTCGCCGAGGTATTTGTCGGCCGCGCGTGCGACGCGGGCGCCGGTCATGGTCAGCTCGCCGGTGTCGGCCAGCGTCACCTGCCAGTCGTCGTCGTGGTCGATCGAGTGGACCTTGAGCTTGTTCGTCTTGAGCTCGACCGTGAAGTCGCTGTTCGACGCGGCGTAATTGAGGAAGTACGCCTTGATCACCTCGGCCTTGTAACCGAGGCAGAGCACGAAGCGGCGGAAGCCGTGCCGCGCGTAGCTCCGCATGATGTGCCAGAGGATGGGGCGGTGGCCCACGGGTACCATCGGCTTGGGGCGCAGCTCCGTCTCCTCGCGGAGACGGGTCCCGAGACCTCCGCAGAGCACGAAGACCGGCACGTCGGACGTCCGATGACTCTCCGGCACGGATTCCCCCAGCGCTTGACGTTCTGCGCCAAGATACCACGCTGCGAGGTCGCTCCCCGATGAAGCTGCTGGTCGTCATCGTCTCCTACCGCGTGACCGACCTGACGATCGACTGCCTGCGCTCGCTCGAAGGACGCATCGGGCGCGTGGCGGGCGCGAAGGTCGCGGTCTGCGAGAACGGGACCGGCGCCGCCGACGTCGAGCGGCTGCGGCGGGAGATCGACGGGCACGGCTGGGGCTCCTGGGTCGAGCTCTCCTCGGTCCACCCGAACCGCGGCTTCACCGGCGGGAACAACTTCGTGATCCGCGCCGCGCTGGCCTCGGTCGACCCGCCCGAGTACTTCCTGCTGCTCAACGCCGACACGCTCGTGCACGACGGCGCCCTCGAGGCGCTGGTCGACTTCATGGACCGCACGCCGAAGGCGGGGATCGCCGGGAGCTGCCTCCTCTCGCCGGCGGGCGTGGTGCAGGCGTCGCCCTTCCGCTTCCAGGGGATCGCGAGCGAGCTCGACCGGGGGCTCAGCCTCGGCGTCGTCTCGAAGCTGCTCGCGCCGTGGGCGGTCGTGATGCCGGCCTCGGCGACGGAGTGCCGCGCCGACTGGGTCTCGGGCGCGAGCATGATCCTGCGCCGGACGATGCTCGACGCGATCGGCCTGCTCGACGAGGGGCTCTACACCTACTTCGACGACATCGACCTCTGCCTGCGCGCGCAGCGGGCCGGCTGGGAGACGTGGTACGTGCCGGCGAGCCGCGTCGTCCACCTCGAGGGCGCCTCGACCGGGATCGCCGAGCGGATCGTCAAGCGCCGCCCGGCCTACTGGTTCCAGGCGCGCCGCCGTCACTTCCTGAAGAACCACGGCGCGCTCTACGCCGCGCTGGTCGACCTCGCCTACCTCTCCGGCTTCGCGCTGTGGCGGCTGCGGCGGCGGATCCAGGGCAAGCCCGACACCGACCCGCCGCACATGCTCGGCGACGCGTTCCGCCACAGCGTCTTCTCGGCCGGCTTCGCCGTGACCGAGGTGGAGAACCCGGCGCTGCGCGAGTCGCCCGCGCCCGCCGCCGCCTCCGCGGAGCGAAGCCGATGAATTCGTTCGCGACGCTCGCCCTCGCGGCGTGGGTGCCGGCGACGTTCCTGCTCTTCTTGGCATTGCCGAAGCGGCGCGCGCTCGTCCTCTCCGTGATCGGCGGCTTCCTCTTCCTGCCGTGCGGCAGCATCAAGTTCCCCGGCCTGCCCGACTTCAACAAGCAGATGGTGACCTGCCTCGGGCCGTTCATCGCGGCGCTGCTCACGCAGCCGGCGAAGATCTTCCGCACGCGCTACTCGTGGCGCGACCTCCCGGCGCTCGTCATCGTCGCCTGTCCGTTCGCGTCGTCGATGACGAACGGGCTCGGCGTCCACGACGGCCTCTCCGAGGTCTTCGAGGCGGTCCTGCTCTGGGGCCTCCCCTATCTCCTCGGCCGCGTCTACCTCTCCGACGGCGACGGGCTGCGCGCGCTGGCGCAGGGGATGGTGATCGGCGGGCTCGTCTACGTGCCGCTCTGCCTCTTCGAGGTCCGCCTGAGCCCGCAGCTCCACAACTACCTCTACGGTTTCATGCCGGGCAGCTTCGAGCCGATGCGGTACGGCACGTACCGGCCGGCGGTGTTCATGCTGAACTCGCTCACGGTCGGCTCCTGGATGGCGATGGCGTCGATCGCCTCCTTCGCGATGGTCCGTTTCCAGATGTTCCGTCCGCCCTTCACGCTGCCGAAGGGCTGGGTCGTCGCCGCGCTCGTCGGCACGACCGTCCTCTGCAAGACGATCGGCGCGATCCTGCTCATGCTGGTCGGCTGGTTCGTGCTGAAGCAGGCGCAGCGCCGCAAGGCGCGCTGGATCCTGGTCGCGCTCGTCGTCTTCCCGCAGCTCTTCGTCGCGGCCCGCGTGAGCGGAATCATCGACCGCAGCTCGCTGCAGAAGGTCTATTCGTACCTGCCCGAGGATCGCAGCGAGTCGCTCGATTATCGCGCCAAGAACGAGGACGTCCTGGTCGAGAAGGCGCTGCAGCGGCCGGAGTTCGGCTGGGGCGGGTGGGGGCGTTCGCGGATCGTCAACGAGTCGGGCGACGACGTCACGATCGTCGACAGCATCTGGGTGCTGATCCTCGGCAAGAACGGCCTCGTCGGCCTCTTCGCGCTGATGGGCTACCTGCTGGTCGGGCCGGCCACGTTCCTCGCGCGGACGCCCGACCGCCTCTGGCCGCGCCCCGACGTCGCGCCGGCGCTCTGTTTCGCGCTGATGGCGGCGTTCTTCGCGATCGACTGCACGTTGAATGCGCTGATCAACCCCGTCCTGCTGATGGTGATCGGGGCGATCGTCAGCTTCCGGCCGGCGCCGGCGGCCCGGACGGCGCCGGCACCGGCGCTGCCGGCACGCTGACGAGCGCGAGCATCGGCTCGATCGTCCGCTCGATCCAGCGGTGCGGGGCGACGCGCGTCGCAACGACCGGCCGGCCGCGCGCTTCACTGCAGCAGCTTCTTGTCGAGGATGCGGCGCGCGAGCTCCTCGCCCGCGAGCCGGTGCGCGAAGGGCGTCCAGTGGTGGTGCGAGCGACGCCAGTAGAGCAGCTCCTTGCCGTTCCACGGACGCAAGAGATCGATCGTCGAGACGAATTCGAACCCCGGCCGGTGGACGTCGAAGAGCTCGAGCGGAAACCATTCGGCGAGCGCGTGATCGACCGGGCTCTCGCCCGCGATGCTCTGCACCACGAACGGGATCCCGTGCGCGCGCGCGACGGAGTAGAGGCGTTCGAAGATCAGCGCGCAGAGCTTGCGCTTCGCCTGCTGCTCCGGCGTGAGGACGGGCTTGCTCGGCACCGCGGAGGCGGGCGCCGGCTCGTCCTTGCCGCGGGATGGCGGCGCTTCGGCCGCGTGGAGCACGATCGCCTCGTGCTTCAGCAGGCAGGTGAGCGCCTCCTTGACGAAGACGAACGCGTCGGATCGCTCCGACAGGAAGTTGAAGAGCGTCGAGCGGTTGAGCCAGTCGGCCAGCTCGCTTCCCGGGACGTACTCCTGCGCCGCGGGGAGGAGCCGCTCGCCGTCGACCTGGAACAGCCCGGTGCGGCCGTTGTCATCGAGGTCGTTGTCGAAGAACGACACGAGGACGAGGTCGGGCGAGTAGTTCAGGAGCTCACGCTCGAGGTAGAGGCACTCCTCGGCGTTCGAGAAGCCCGAGACACCGCAGTTCAGGACCTCGACGTCGAGGCCGGCGGCACGCAGGCGCGCCTCGAGGACGCTCGAGAAGGTCTCGTTCGCGGCGACCTCGTAACCGATCGTGTAGGAGTCGCCGAGGGAGACGATGCGACGACGACCCGCGGGCTTGGCATGCTCGACGTCGTGGTCGCACCGCATGCCCTGGCGGTTGATCGCGAACTCGACGTCGACGTCGGCCGAGCGGTGGCGGTAGCGCGAGGAGGGATCGTTGTACCGGATGCCCCAGGGTGCGCGGACGACGTGGCGCGCGAACTTCGGCTGCTCGCCGAGCACGAGCCGGATCGCGAGTTCGCCGAGCAGGCACCCGACGATGCACCCCGTGGCGGCCAGCGCGACGCGCGCGGCGAGTCGGCCGCGGCGCGGCCAGCGGAGCCCCGCTCGCGCGGCGCTTGTCGATCGGGTCGGCATGGAGCGAGACTCGCGGGAGGGCGTCCGTCGCCGCGCGCCGCCGGCGCGCGAATCGAGGGGCGCGCATCCTATCGGCGCAGTCGCTCTCCGCGCCGGAGGCCGCCGGCCCGCGTGAGCGCGGCCTGATCACCGCGGCGGGAGCAGCGCAAGCAGCGGTTCGATCGTCTTCTCGATCGAGTGGAGCGCGGCGACGCGCGCGCGCCCGGCGGCGCCCATGCGTGCGCGCCGCTCGGGTTCGCGCCCGATCTCGAGCAGAGCGGCGGCGAGCCCCTTCCCGTCGCCGGGCTCGAAGAGGAGTCCGCTCGTCCCCGCTTCGACGAGCTCCGGGATGCCGCCGACGCGCGGCGCGACGACCGGTCGCGCGCGCGCCATCGCTTCCATCAAGACGACGGGGATCCCCTCCATCCGGCTCGAGAGGACGAAGGCGTCGCAGCGGCAGTAGGCGGCGGCGACGTCGGCCTCGCCCTTCGCGCCGGCAAGGCGGAAGCGGGCGGCGACGCCCCGCGCGGCGATGCGTGCCTCGAGCTGCGCCCGCTCGCTTCCTTCGCCCACGAGCTCGAGCTCGGCGTCGAGACCGGCGGCGAGCGCGTCGGCGAAGGCGTCGACGAGCAGGAGCTGCCCCTTCTCCGGCGCGAGCCGTCCGACCGAGAGCAGGCGCAGCGGCGGCGCGTGCGGCGCGTGCGGCGCGGGCTCGATCGCCGCGACGGCGAGCCCGCAGCGGACGACGTGGAGCTTCGCCGCGAGCGCGGCCGGGATCGCGCGCGCGACCTGCGTGCGCGTGAATTCCGAGATGCAGGCGGCGAAGCGCGCCGAGGCGATCAGCCGCGCGAGCGCCTGCACCGAGTCGCCGGAAAGATCGGCGAAGCCGTGCAGCGTGAGGCTCCACGGGATCGCGAGGAGCGCCGCCGCGAGGCGGCCCACTTCGGCGCCGGCGTCGGCGAAATGGACGTGCAGGTGGCCGATCGAGCGGCGCTCGAGCGAGCGCGCGAGCCGCAGTGCCTCGACCAGCCAGAAGAGACGCCAGAGCATCCCGCGCGCGCCGCGCAGCCCACCCTCGAAGGCCAGCGCGGCCGCGCGCAGCAACCGGAACGGCTTCGTCAGGAGCGCCCACGCCAGCGCGCCGGCGAGCGCGAGCGGCGGCGCCAGGAGGATTGCGCAGGTCGCCGCGCTTTCTTGGCGGTCTTCTGGATTGAGGAGCTCGGCGGCGGTCGGGCGGCGGATCGTGAAGGTGTCGATCGCGACGCCGCGCCGGCGGAGCTCCTGCACCTCGCGCCGGATGAAGCTGTGAGAGAGCGCCGGGTAGCGGCTGACGAGCCAGGCGTGGCGCAAGCTCAGCTCCCGCGCGCGCCGCGGGGATGGAGCCGCAGCAGGAGCCGCGGGATGGAGAGCGCGCCGTCGCCCGACTGGTTCGGCTCGGCCTCGACGTTGACGCGCGCGAGCTCGAAGGGGGCGAGCGGCGGGCGGTTCGTCCCCGGCCGCGTCGTGACCGCCGCGGCGTAGCCGGCCGCGCGCACCGCCTCGACCGCCGCGTCGTCGTGCGCGCCGTCGGGATAGCAGAAGGAGCGCACCTCGACGCCGGTCGCCTCGCGCAGCAGCGCGCGCGAGCCGGCCGTCTCGCGTGCGAAGTCGGGCGCGAGCTCGCGCTTCAGCAGCGCGTGCGTCATCGAGTGCGAGCCGACTTCGTGGCCGTCGCGCGCGAGCTCGCGCAGCTGCGCGAAGTCCATCAGCCCCTCCCAGTCGGGGCGCACCGCGCCCGGCGCCGCTTCCGCGAGCGCCTCCTCGAGCCGCGCGCGCGCGCCTTCGGGGAGCGTCTTCGCGAAGCGGACGACCGCATGCGCGAACGACGGCGAGCGCCGTTGCGCCCAGAGTGCGTCGAGGCGCGCCGGGTCGGCGGCGTCGCGGAGCTTGGCGCGCAGCGCCGCGCCGCCGCGCACGCCGTCGTCGTCCGATCCGGCGCGCGCCGCGTGCGCCGCCGCGTAGGCGAGCCGGTCGTGCCAGAGGAGCTCGCCGCTCCGGGCGTTCCCGGCGACGGCGAAGAACGTGGCGCGCACCTTGTGGCGCGCGAGCAGCGGCCGCGCGAACTCGAAGTTGTCGCGCATGCCGTCGTCGAAGGTGAGCGCGAGCAGCGGCTTGCCGTCCCGTCGCTGCGGCGCCGCCGCGGCCGCCACCGCCTCGTGCAGCGGCAGGCACTCGAACGACGCGGCGAGCGCGGCGAGGAGCTCGTCGAAGAAGCGCGGCGGCACCGCGAGATGGGGCAGCGGGTAGCGGGCGCGCCGCTCTGGCGGCAGGACGCGATGGAGCGTGACGATCGTGAGCCGGCCGGCGAGCGCGCGCGCCGGCTTCGTCACGCCGAGCGCGTAGGCGGCCGCGGCGAGCGCGCCGCGGGCGAGGCGGCGCACGCGGCCGCTCGTCGGGGCGCTTTGCTGCTCGGCCGGACGCATCGGCGCGGGGCGGTCAGCGCAGGCGGCGCGGGTCGCAGCGGTTCAGGATCACGCCGGCGAGACGCGCGCCCGCGTTCTGGATGATGGAGATGGCTCGCTGGACGTCGGCGCGCGGCGTGCTCCCGGCGCGCGCGACCAGGACGACGGTGTCGTCGCGCTTGAGCAGCAGCGGCCCCTCGGCGCTCTCGAGCAGCGGCGCCGCGTCGACCACGACGTGGTCGACCTGCAGCGCGGTGGCCTCGTAGAGCTCGTTCGCCTTGGCGCTCGTCACCTCGGCGGCGGAGGACGGGCGCGCCGCGCCGGCGGGCAGCACGACCAGCCCCGGCACCGCGTCGATCGCGCGCAGCGCGTCGCCGTCGGCCGACTTGCCGTGGACGAGCTCGTAGAGGCCGGGCTTGTCGGGCATCCCGAAGGCGCGCGCGAGTCCGGGGCGCGCCAGGTTCGCCTCGATCAGCAGCACCTGGCGCTGCAGGTCGCGCGCCAGCGCGATCGCGGTGCACGCCGCGATGGTGGTCGCGCCGTCGCCGGCGCGCGCGGCCGCGACGACGATGCGGCGCGGCAGCTCGCTGCCCTGCGCGGCGGTGAGGCCGGCGAGCAGCGGGGCGATGACCGGCTCGAGCGTGTCGGAGGGGACGCGCGCGGTCGGCGACGCCGCCGGGCGCACGACCACGAGCCGCCGCTCGGTCAATGCGTTCGGCATCACGACGCGGCCCTCTTCTGGAGTTGCATCTCGGGCACGGCGCAGATCACCGGCACGCCCAGGATCCGCTCGACGTCGCGCGACGAACGCAGCGTCCGGTCGGTCGCGGCGCGCAGGAAGGCGAGCAGGAAGCCGGCGCTGAGGCCCATGAGCAGCCCCATCACCACCGGCACCTTGCGATTCGGCGCGAACTTGTCGAAGGGCATCTGCGCCGCCTGGATCACGCGCAGGTTCGACATCTTCGCGGTGTCGAGCGCCTTCGAGACCGAGTAGCGGTCGAACGCCTCGGTGAAGCGCGCCGCGTCGGCCGCCTTGATCTCGTAGTCCTTCTCCTTGGCGCGCAGGTCGGGCTCGCACGTCGCGAGCGCCGCGAGCGCGTCCTCCGCGTTCTGGCGGCGCGCCGCGATCACCTGCGTCTGCGCCTCGATGCCCTTCTCCTGGACCTTGAGCGAGGTGAGCTCGGCCATGAACCTCTGCGTCTGCTGCGAGGCGGGGATGCTGGTCTCGGTGGTGAGCATCTGCGGCTCGTCTTTCAGGCGTTCCTGCATGAGCGCGATCTGGTGCTCCTTCTCCTTCACGATCTCGGCTTCGGGCGTGTAGTTCGTGAGCAGGAGGTCGCGCTCCTGCTTCAGCGTGTCGAGGCGCGTCAGCAGCAGGGCATAGGCGGGATTGGCCAGCTGCGAGATCGTCGTCTCGGGCGGGGCGTCCTTGGCCAGCTTGATCAGCACGTCGTAGCACTGCCGCTTCGCCTTGACGGCGGAGAGCTCGAGCCGCTGCGCGCTCGCGGCGAGCTCGGCGTCGTTCAGCTCTTTCATGCCGTTCGTGCGCTGCTGGTTGATGTCGTAGACGCGGCACGTCTGCTTGGCGTCGGCGTACGTCTGCGCCGCCTTGTCGCGCCCCGCGACCGCCGCCTCCATCTGCGTCTTCAGGAACTCGAAGCCGCTGTCGGACTTGAAGAAGTCGCGGTGGCGCTCCTCCATCGCCTCGACCAGGGCGTCGGCGAGGCGCTTCGCCTCGTGCGCGTTGTCCGCCAGGCACGCCACCGTGATCACCGACGCGCCGGGCTCGTGCGTGATGCCCGAGCTGCTCTGCAGCAGGCGGACGGCGTCCTCGAAGCAGCGCTCGCACGAGTGGTCGGCGCAGCACTGGACGTCGGGCGACGGGATCGCCCTGCCGAACCACCATTTCTGAGCGGAGTGGAACCAGCGGATCGGGAAGGGGTTCCCCGAGTCGTCCTCGCCCGAGGAAGGGTCGTAGGGGGCGAGCAGCGACGCCGCCCCGATCTTCTTCACCGCGTTCTCGTAGACGATCGGCGCGTTCAGGAGCTGGATCTCGGTCTCGATGTCGTCGCTGCGGCCGTTGGCGGCGGCGCGCTGCCCGGTCTCGACCGAGTCGGTGGTGGTGTGCTCGCGCGAGCCCCAGCGCACCATGAGCTTCGCCGCCGCGCGGTAGACGTTGGGGGCCGCGACGGCCATGAACGTCCCGCACGCCAGCCCGATGGTGGCGAAGACGGCGATCCAGAGACGCGTGCGGCGCAGCGCGTCGATCACCTGGTCGGCCGCGAGGCCGCCGGAGGTCTCGGGCGTTTCGGGTTCGTCGTTGCGGGTCGTCAGTCGCGCGTCCACTTCGGAACTCCTCGCTCCACCGCAATCAGTTCCCGGACCCACCCACGGTGATCGCCTGGAAGTTGATCGGGATCGGGATGGCCTTGCGGAAGTACTGGTCGATCCAGATGTCGACCTTGTCGATCGTAGTGTTCGGGATGAAGACGACGTCGAAAGGCTGCATGTAGACCGGGACCGAGGTGCCCCAGTACTGGAGGTCGGCGTCGATCTTCCAGGAGAGCTGCTGGTGGGTCTCGGGGTCCCAGCGCACGAGCAGCAGCGAATCGAGCCGCGCCGTCTCCTTCAGCGGGCCGCCCGCGCGCCCGATCGCCTCGAGCAGCGTCATGCGGGCGCCCTCGAAGATGACCGAGCCCGGCTCGTGCACCTCGCCGAAGACGATGACGTTGCGCGCGATCTTCGTCTTGAGCAGGATGCTGAAGCGGTCGACGGCGCGCAGCTTCAGCAGCTTCTGGTAGTCGATGCCGACCGACGCGCGCAGCGCCTCGACCGACTGCCCGGCGGCGTAGCGGTCGCCGAGTCCGAGGAAGGCGGCGTTCCCGTCGGGACGAACGAGGACCTCGTGGTCCCAGACCTTGGAGTCGGCGACGAGGTCGGCGAAGCGGACCTCGAGGACGTCGCCCGGCACGATCACGTCGTAGTCGGTGCGCAGCGTCTGGTTGATCTTCGGCGCGAGGTCCGGCATGGGATCCCCTGGCGAGGAGCACGCGAAGCTCGCCAGCAAGAGCACGGCCGCGAGGACGCGCACGGTGCGCAGGGCGCGAATCCCGCCGGAAGGGCGCTGGATCCGCAGGTCGGCGACGAACGATGAATTCATGTGGGGGAGATGGGAGACCGGACTGGGGCCGAGGTCCTGGATGTTCGCGTCGCCCGAATTCGCCAGTTCGAATCGCGACGGACTGCACGTCGAATCGAGAGGGGTGTCGCGCAGGAAGTCGGCCCGGGAGTCGAGGAAGTATATGACTCACTTCTCGCGACCCGCAACTTCGCTGCACGTCGTCATGGGGTGATCGAGTCGATGCGGGAAACCTCTGCTCCACCCCGGGTCGTCTTGATCTCGCCGACGCGCAATGAGGAGAAGTCCCTTCTCGAGACGGTCGCGGCGGTCGAGGCGCAGACGCTGCGGCCGGTGCGTTGGATCCTCGTCGACGACGGATCGAGCGATCGCACGCCCGAGCTCCTGCGCGAGGTCGCGAAGCGGCTGCCGTGGGTGCGCGTCGTCACGCGGCCCGATCGCGGATTCCGCAAGGTCGGCGGCGGCGTGATCGAGGCGTTCGACGCCGGCCGCGCCGCCATCGACGTCGAGCACGACTTCCTCGCCAAGCTCGACGTCGACCTCTCGTTCGGGCCGCGCTACCTCGAGCGGATCCTGGAGCGCTTCGCCGCCGACCCGCGGCTCGCCGCGGCGAGCGGGAAGGTCTTCCGCCGCGAAGGCGGGGGGCTCGTCGAGGAGTTCATCATCGACGAGATGGTGGCGGGTCAGTTCAAGCTCTACCGGCGCGAGGCGTTCGAGAAGATCGGCGGCTTCGTGCAGGAAGTGATGTGGGACGGCATCGACATCCACCGCTGCCGCATGCACGGAATGCGGACGGCGAGCTTCGCCGACCCCGAGCTCGCCATCGTCCACCTGCGCGTGATGGGCTCGACCGAGAAGAGCGTCTACCACGGCCGGCTGCGCTGGGGGCGCGGCCAGTGGTTCATGGGGTCGAGCTTCCCCTACGTCGTGGCGAGCGGGCTCTTCCGCATGAAGGAGAAGCCCTGGGTCGTCGGCGGCCTGCTGATCGTCGCCGGCTACGTCGGCGCCTGGCTGCGCGGCGCGCCGCGCTACGGCGAGCCGGAGTTCCGTCGCGAGCTGCGGCGCTGGCAGCACGCGCGGCTGAAGCGGCTCTTCACGCGCGGCGGCGTCCGCTGACGGCGCTGCCTACTCGATGAGTCCCCGCCGCGGCAGGAGGCGCGCGAGCCCGAGCGCGAAGCGCAGCACGCCGAGCGCCTGCGCGAACTTCGCGACGACGCACGCCGTGGCGTAGAGGCGCGCGTCGGCGCCGCCGCCCGCCGCCGCGCCTTCCCGCGCGAAGATCCGAAGCCACAGCAGGGGGTAGAGCGCGAGCGCCGCGAGCCACGCCGGCGAGGCGAGCGCCGCGGCGAGGGCGATCGCGAGGGGCAGGGCGGCGCCCCAAAGCAGGGTCGAGGCGACCTCCCGCTGGCGGTCGCGGCCGGGGGCGCGCCGGTGGCGCCAGGCGAGCTCGGCGTCGGAGTGGCCGGTGCGGACGGTCCGCCGCCACCATTGCCCGAAGCTCGCGAGCGCGGCGTCGTGGCGCGCCATGTCGTGCCCGATGCGGCGCGTGGTGAAGCCCGCCTGCGTGAGCCGGAACGCGAAGTCGGGGTCCTCGCCGGCGATCAGCTCCTCGGTGAAGCCGCTGACCGCGCGGAACGCCGCGACGCTCACCAGCATGATCCCGCTGTAGGCGCCGTCGCCCGTCCGCTGCATGCGCCAGTCGAGGGCGCACATCTTGTTGTAGGGCGAGGCCTCGGGGCGCCGCTCGAGGAGGCGCCCGCAGACGCCGCCGAGGCGCGCGTCGCCGGAGAGCTCGCGCGCGGCCGCGTCGACGAATCCCGCGACGAGCTCGCAGTCGCCGTCGACGAACTGGAACGCGGTCACGGCGGGGTCGAGCTCGAGCAGCCGCGCGGCGCCGGCGTTGCGCGAGCGCGCCGCGGTGAGCGGGCGCGTGCGGTCGAGGCGCACCACCGTCGCGCCGGCGCGCTGCGCGATCGCGACGCTGTCGTCGCGCGACTCGCTGTCGACGTAGACGAGCGGCCGGCCCGAGGCCGGCAGCGCCGCGAAGCACGCGGGGAGGTGCGCCGCCTCGTTGCGGCCGATCACGACGAAGCCGACGCGGACGGCGGGCGGCGCGTCTCCGCCGGCGCTTGGCGCGTCCGGTCGCGTCCCGATCATCGCACGATCAGGAGGACCGCGCCGGAGATCGCGACGATCACCACGTCGAGCCACGGCGTGAGCAGCCCGTGCGCCCGGACCAGCAGCGCGAGGAGCGGGACGACGGCGAGGTTCGACCACGCCATGCCGGTCACGAAGCCGTGGGTGTCGCCGAGGTGGAGGCCGACCAGCGCGCAGGTCACCGTGATGGCCACGCGCCCGGCCTGCCAGCACATGTGGCGGAAGGAGTCGCCGAGCGCGAGGAGGGCCGGCTCCATGGTGGCGACGCAGCAGCCGCCGATGGAGCCGGCTGCGAGCAGGCGCAGCCAGGGGCCGGCATCCCAGTATTCCGGCTTGTAGAGGTGCTGGATCAGCCACGACCCGGTGAGCGCGAGGATCACCATCGGGACGGTCGTCGTCACCCCGAAGACGATGCGCGTGCGCAGGATGCGGTGGCGCAGCTCGTCGCGGTCGTCGACCGACCAGCGCGCGAAGAGGGGGAAGAGGACGCGGCTCGCCAGGTCGCGCATCGTCTCGACCAGCAGTGACGAGAGCACGATCGCGACGTTGTAGATGCCGAGCGGGCCCATCTCGCCGTTGAACGCCTTGCCCAGGACGAGGCGGTCGACCTTGGTGGCGAAGAAGGTGAAGGCGGTGGCAATGAAGACCCAGCGGCCGAAGCGCAGCATTTGGTGCGCTTCGTCGCGGTCGATGGAGAAGCGGTGGTGGCGGCGCGGCGCGACCAGGTGGCTCACGAGGAGCAGGCAGGCCGTCTCGGCCAGACCGCCGCCGAGCAGCGCCCAGGGCGTCTTCGAGAAGAGCGCCCACGTGATCATCACGACGATGCCGAAGACCTGTGCGCCGATCTCGAGCTGGACGCGCTTGACCAGCAGGAGCCGGCGCTGCAGCACGAAGAGCGTCGTCGAGTTGAAGCCGCTGATGACCGCCTGGATGCCGGCGATCGGGAGGAAGGTGAGCAGGCGCGGCTCGTGGTAGTAGATCGAGAGCGGCCACGCGATGACGACGGCGACGAGGCCGAGCACGAAGCCGCGCACGACCTGCAGGCTCCACGCGGTCTGCAGGAAGGTCGGCTCCTCGCCGCGCGGGCTCTGGATGACGCTCGGCCCGATGCCGAGGTCGGAGAACATCCGCAGGCCCTGCATGAACGTCGTGACGAGCGTCATGAGGCCGAACGCTTCGGGGGCGAGCAGGCGCGTCAGCGCGAGATTCGAGAGGAAGCGGAGCAGCTGGCTGACGCCGCTTCCGGCCAGCGTGGCGAACGAACCCGAAACGGCCCGCGAAAGCAGCGGGGATTGACGGACCTGCTCTAGCGCGTTTTTGGCACGTCGCGAGAGGTTGTCAAACATACGGGCGTGCTATCACGCTGCGCCACGCTTGGATTTCAAGTCTGCGATCCACGCGACCGCCGACGCGCGATCGAACTTCCCCCGTGATCGGCGCGGTGAGGATTCACACCACGGCCACTCATCGGTTCACGACGCGGCGGGATCCTAGGTCGAGAACGGGATGCGTCAACACTTGCGCGTCGGCGATCCCATGGTTCCTTCAGGTCGGCTCGAAACTCGCGTCACGCGACGCGACGAGGATCGATTCGGTGTTCGTGTAACGGCGGAAGCCGCGTTCGGTACGCCGGTCGTTCGTGCGGGACATGAGGGAGAGAGGCTCCTGACGATTCTTGCTCGTCGAAGCTTGCTTCGGCGAGAGGTTCCAAGTTACAACGTTCGCGCTTTGGTCGCTGCGGCACGCGATCTGCCCCCCGGCAGGTTGCACGAGATCGGCGTGAGACACCGATCCCGGAGCCTCGACGGCCGAACGTCTTTCGTGCCGGTGATACGGGGTGGCAGGGGTGCCGCCGTGTCCTGGTTCGACATCCGAAAGGATGCCAGGGATGCGGTATCGAGTTGTGCGCGCGGACCGTTCCGGTCCGGCAGCGATCGTGTTGCGCGGAGTGCTCTCCGTTCCGGAGTTCCGCGCCGTCCTCCAGCGCGAGCGCAATCGCAGCGAGCGCAGCCATCTCCCATTCTCCGTGCTGATCTGCACGGTCCGCGGAGACGGAGCTGAGGCGGCGAGCTCGAACGGGAACGGACACGCCGCGTCGAGGAACGGCGGCGCACGCGATCCCGGCGCGACGGCGGCCGCGGTCGCCGTCGTCCTGAAGCAGCGGCTGCGCACGACCGACGAGGTCGGCTGGCTCGACCGCGACCAGCTCGCCGCGTTGCTGCCCTACACGCCGATCGAGGAGGCGCACGCCGTCCTCGCCGCGCTCGAGCGCGAGCTCCACCGCGCCGGCGTCTCGGCGCCGTGGTCGATCGAGTCCTATCCGCCGGCCGGGTTCGGCCGCGTCCCGTCGACCAACGGTTCGAGCCACGGCGCGATGCGGACGGATGCGGGACGTGACGATTCGAACGGCGCGCCGCCCACCTCCGGCGCCGCCGCGCCTCCCACCTCCGCTGCCGGCGCCAACGCGGGCGTCGCCCGGGAAGTCCCGCTGCTCCCGACCCTCCTCTTCACGCCTCTCCCGGCGTGGAAGCGCGCGATGGACGTCGCGGGGGCGACGGTCGCGCTGCTGCTGCTGTGGCCGGTGATCCTCGCCGCGGCGATCGCGATCAAGCTCGACACGCGCGGGCCGGTCTTCTACCGGCAGCGCCGCATCGGCGCGGGCGGCCGCGAATTCGGCTTCTTCAAGCTGCGCACGATGCAGGTCGGCGCCGACGAGATGAAGTGCGACCTGCAGCAGGAGAACGAGGCGTCGGGACCGGTCTTCAAGATGAGGGCGGACCCGCGCATCACCCGCGTCGGCCGCTTCCTCCGCCGCTCCAGCATCGACGAGCTGCCCCAGTTCTGGAACGTCCTCCGGGGGGACATGTCGCTGGTCGGTCCCCGCCCGCCGACCCCGGACGAGGTCGTCCACTACGAGCCGTGGCAGCTGCGCCGGCTGCAGATCACGCCGGGCATCACCTGCCTCTGGCAGGTGAGCGGCCGCAGCGAGGTCGCCTTCGTCGACTGGGTCCGCCTCGACCTGCGCTACGCCGAGCGGCGCTCGCCGGTCTACGACCTCGGCCTCATCGTCAAGACGGTCCCGGCCGTGATCTCGGGACGAGGCGCGTTCTGAGCCGCGCAGCGACGCGCCGTCACGTGCTCACCGTCTCCGTGGAGGAGTTCTTCCACCACGGCGCGTTCGCGCGCTCGCTGCAGCGCAAGCACTGGGACCGCCTCGAGTCGCGCGTCGAGCGCAACGTCGAGGACGCGCTCGCGCTGCTCGCGGAGCACTCCGCGACCGCGACGTTCTTCGTGCACGGCTCCACCGCAGAGCGGCAGCCCGAGCTGGTGCGCCGCATCCTCGCGCGCGGCCACGAGGTCGCGAGCCGCGGCTTCGAGCCGCTCCCGCTCGGCGCGCCGCGCCGCGCGGAGTTCCGCGACGACCTGGCGCGCACGCGCGCCGCGCTCGAGCGCGCCGGCGCCGGCCCGATCCGTGGCTACCGCGCGCCGCGCTGGCTGCGCGACGGCGACGAGTGGATCCTCGACGTCCTGGCCGACGAGGGCTACGCGTACGACGCGAGCGTGAACCCGATCCTGCGCCGCTTCGCCGGCGACCGCCGCTTCCTCGCCGCGCACGAGCGCCGCCACGGCGCCGCGGGCGCGCAGCTCTGGGAGTTCCCGGTCTCGACCGCGAGCGTCTGCGGGCTGCGCGTCGCGATCTCCGGCGGCAACTGGCTGCGCCAGCTCCCGCGCTCGTTCGTGCGCGGCGCCGTCGAGCGGTGGGACCGCGAGCAGTCGGCGCCGCTCGTCTTCTACTTCAACTCGTGGGAGCTCGACGCCGAGCAGCCGACGCTGCCGACGCGCTCGCGCCTCGACCGCATCCGCCACTACCGCCACCTCGACCGCGCGCGGGAGCGCCTCGCCGACCACCTGGCGCGCTTCCGCTTCGGTTCGATCGCGCAGGAGCTCGGCCTGCCGCCGCAGGCGGCGCCGGCCCCTGCGGCCACGCCGATCGTCCTCGCGCCGGCGCGCCCGCGCCCGGCGGCCGCCAAGCCGGCCGGCGCGCTCACCCTGGTCGTCCCGATCTACCGGGAGCTCCAGGGGCTCGCCTACCTGCGCCGCACGCTGCTGCACGCCCGCGACGAGCTCGCCGCCACGACCGCGCTGCGCTTCGTCCTGGTCGACGACGGCAGCCCGGACGGGACGCGCGAGGCGCTGCCGCAGGTCTTCGGCGACGTCCCCGACTGCGAGATCGTGCTGCACGACAGGAACCGCGGCGTCGCCGCCGCGATCCTGACCGGCATCGCGCACGCGCGCACCGACCTCGTCGCGACGATCGACGCCGACTGCTCCTACGACCCGCTGCTGCTGCGCGAGATGCTCCCGCTCGCGCGCGACGCCGACGTGGTGACCGCGTCGCCCTACCACCCGCAGGGCCGCGTCGAGAACGTGCCGCGCTGGCGGCTCTTCCTGTCGCGCACGCTGTCGCGCATCTACGACCGGCTTCTTCACGACCGGCTCCACACCTACACCAGCTGCTTCCGGATCTACCGGCGCAAGGCGGTCGAGGGGATCGAGCTCTCCGACGGCGGCTTCCCCGGCATGGCCGAGATCCTGATCCGCATGCTCCGGCGCGGCGCGCGCGTCGTCGAGTTCCCGACCCTCCTCGAGTCGCGCGTGCTCGGCGTCTCGAAGATGCGCACGCTGCGGACGATCCGCGGCCACCTGCGGCTCCTGCGGCGCCTGCGCTCCGAGCGCGGGCGTGCGCCGTCGCCGCGGCGCACCGCGGCGCCCGAGGACGTCGCGCCCCGCATGCGCGCGCCCGAACCGGCGACGACGCCATGAGCGCGCCCGTCACGAACGGCCGGCCGCTGCTCAGCGTCTCGCTCGACGCCGACAACCTCTGGTCGTACATGAAGACGCACGGCGACGCGGGCTGGCAGGCCTACCCGACCTACCTCGCGAAGCTCGCCGACGTCGCGCTCGCACGCCTCGCGAAGCACTCGCTCAAGATCACCTTCTTCATCGTGGGGCAGGACGCGGCGCTGCCGCGCAACCGCGCCGCGCTCGCCGCCATCGCGGCCGCCGGCCACGACGTCGGCAACCACTCCTTCCGCCACGAGCCGTGGCTGCACGAGTACTCGCCCGACGAGACGTACGAGGAGATCCGCTCCGCCGAGGAGGCAATCGAGGCGGCGACCGGCGTGCGCCCGAAGGGCTTCCGCGGACCCGGCTTCAGCCTCACCGGCGACGTGTTGCAGGTCCTCTCCGACCGCGGGTACGCCTACGACGCGAGCACCTTCCCGACCTTCCTCGGGCCGATCGCCCGCCTCTACTACTTCCGCCAGACGCGCCACTTGGCGCCCGAGGAGCGCCGCCGCCGCAGCCAGCTGTTCGGTTCGCTCAAGGACGGGCTGCGGCCGCTGGACCCGTACTTCTGGACGCTGCGCGGCGGCGAGCTGCTCGAGATCCCGGTCACGACCACGCCGGTCGCGCGCGTCCCGATGCACTTGAGCTACGTCATGTACCTCGCCGAGCGCAGCGAGGCGCTCGCGCGCGCCTACGTCCGCGCGACGGTCGGCGCGTGCCGCCTCTTCGGGGTCGAGCCGTCGCTCCTGCTGCACTCGCTCGACTTCCTCGGCGGCGACGACGTCGCCGAGCTCGCGTTCTTCCCCGGCATGCGCATGCCGGCCGCGCGGAAGCTCGCCGTCTTCGACTGGCTCATCGAATTCCTGCACGAGCGATTCGAGCTCGTGAGTCTCGACCACCACGCACGCGTCTTGCTCGACAGGGATCGGGCGAGGCCGCTGCGTCGAGTGGCTGCACCCGCGACGGCCCCCGCCGCCGCGGTGGCCACTTGATCACCCCGGAGCGTTCACCGTGATCCGCGCCCCCGACCTCGAGAAGCCACGCGTCGTCGTCGTCCTCGGCACTCGGCCCGAAGCGATCAAGGTCTTCCCGGTCATCCAGCAGCTGCGCGCCGAGCCTGCGCTCGACACGCGCGTGGTCGTGACCGGCCAGCACCGCGAGATGGTCGACGACCTGCTGCGGCCGCTCGGCATCGTGCCCGACGACGACCTCGCCATGACGCGCTCCGGCACGTCGCTGAACGAACTGGTCGCGAACATGGTCCCGCTGCTCGACGCGATGATCGAGCGGCTGAAGCCGCAGATGGTCGTGGTGCAGGGCGACACGACCACCGCGTTCTGCGCGGCGATGGCCGCATTCCACCGCCAGGTCCAGGTCGCCCACGTCGAGGCCGGCCTGCGCAGCAACGACCGCTTCTTCCCGTTCCCGGAGGAGGTGAACCGCCGCATGATCACGGCGGTCACCGACCTCCACCTCGCCCCGACCGAGGCGAGCGCGCGCAACCTCTACAAAGAGGGCGTCCCGGGCGACGCCGTCGTCGTGACGGGCAACACCGCCGTCGACAGCATCCTCCACGTGCTGAACGGGCACGCCGGAACCGCCCCCAAGCCGCTCCGCGACGGGCTCGGGCGGCTCCACGTCCTCGTCACGCTGCACCGCCGCGAGAGCTGGATCGACGCCGACTCCGAAGGGCGCACCACCCTCGACCGGATCCTCGGTGGGGTCCGCTCCGTCGCGCAGCGCCGCCCCGATGTCGACTTCAGCTACCCGGTCCACCCCAACCCGAGCGTGAAGGAGCGCGCCGAGCGCGTGCTCTCCGACCTCCCGAACGTGAAGCTCCTTCCGCCTCAGCCCTACCTCGACTTCGTCCACCTCATGGCGAGCGCCTCCGTCATCCTGACCGACTCGGGCGGGATCCAGGAGGAGGCGCCCTCGCTCGGCATCCCGGCGCTCGTGGCGCGCGACGTGACGGAACGGCCGGAGGGCATCGCCGCCGGCTGCAACCGGCTGGTGGGAACGAAGGCCGAATCGATCGAAAAGGAACTCCTGTTGGCGCTCTCGGTTTCTCGTGCCACACTCGCCGGTACGCTGCCGCGGCCGAATCCTTACGGGGACGGGCTGGCGGCGGTGCGCATCAAGCAGGCGATCCTGCATCGCCTCGTGAATGCCGAGCGCCCGGCGCCGTTCGAACCCGAGCACGTGCTCGCGGCTGCGACGAACTAACCGAAGCCAGCCAGGAGATCCGTTCATGGGAACCACGTCCGCTGCGAAGCGGGTGCTTCCGTCCGACGCGAACATCAGCGGGCGCTCGTTCGGCCTCGACGAGCTGCGCCGCCTGCGCGAGGTGATCGAGTCGGGCACGCTCAACTGCACCAAGGGCGTGGCCGTCCGCGAGTTCGAGCAGCGCTTCGCCAAGACGCTGGGCGTGCCGTTCTGCACCACCGCGACCTCGGGAACGGCCGCGATCCACGCCGCCGTCGCGGCGATCGACCCCGAGCCGGGCGACGAGATCGTCACCACGCCGATCACCGACATGGGCGCGCTGACGCCCATCCTCTACCAGACCGCGATCCCGGTCTTCGCCGACGTCGACTGGCGCACCTACAACGTGACCGCCGAGACGATCAAGGCGTGCCTCACCAAGCGCACCAAGGCGGTCGTCGTCACGCACCTGTTCGGCAACCCGTGCGACATGGACCCGATCCTCGAGCTCTGCCGCACGAGGAACATCCCGATCATCGAGGACGTCGCGCAGTCCTTCCTCTCCAGGTACAAGGGCAAGCCTCTCGGCACGCTCGGCGACATCGGCTGCTTCAGCCTGCAGCAGGGCAAGCACATGTCGACCGGCGAGGGCGGCATGGTGGTCTCGTCGAACCCGGCGCTCGCCCGCCGCATGAAGCTCTTCATCGACAAGGCGTGGGGCTACGGCGACGCCAAGCCCGACCACTACTTCCTCGCGCTCAACTACCGCATGACCGAGCTCGCGGGCGCGGTCGCGCTGGCCCAGCTCGACAAGCTCGAGATGATGCTCCAGCAGCGCGTCGCCATGTGCAACCTGCTCACGAAGTCGATCGCCGGCGTCGCCGGGGTCGAGGCGCCGGTGACGACGCCGGGCGGGACGCACGTCTACTGGCGCTACTCGATCCAGGTCGACCCCGCGATCGTCAGGGGCGGTGCCGACGCGTTCGGCGCGAAGCTCAAGGAGGCGGGGATCGCCGCCGCGCCGCGCTACATCCAGAAGCTCGCCTTCGAGTGCGAGGTGCTGCGCGACCAGAAGACCTTCGGCAAGAGCCGGTTCCCGTTCGTCGGCCCGCATCGGGCCGGCGAGCCGCCGATCGTCTACGACAAGGCGAAGACGCCGGGCGCCGTGAAGGCGCTCGAGCGCTGCGTCGTCCTGCCGATGAACGAGAAGTACACGCCCGCCGACGTCGAGTACGTCGCGACCGCGGTGCGCGACGCGGCACGCGCGCTCGCGTCGTGAGCGGGGTCGCCGAACGCCTGCGCATCGCGGTCGTCGGCTGCGGGCGCATCGCGCAGGCGCATCTCGCGGCGATCGCGTCGATCGGCGAGGTCCGGCTCTCCGCGGTCGTCGACGTGCGCGAGCCGGCCGCGAAGGCGGTGGCCGAGCAGTACCGCTGCGACGCGATCGCCGACTACGAGGACCCGCGCGTCGCGGCCGCAGCCGACGCGGTCGTGATCTGCACGCCGCCGCAGACGCACGCCGAGATCGCGCGCCACTTCCTCGAGCGCGGCGTCCACGTGATGGTCGAGAAGCCCATCACCATCCGCTCCGCCGACGCGCAGGCGCTGGCCCGCCTCGCCCAGGAGAAGCAGCGCGTCCTGATGATGGCGTCGAAGTTCCGCTACGTGCCCGACGTCATGAAGACGAAGGCGCTGGTCGAGTCGGGCGCGCTGGGGAAGATCGTCCTCTACGAGAACGCCTTCTGCAGCAAGGTCGCGATGGGCGAGCGCTGGAACGCGCAGCCCGACGTGGCCGGCGGCGGCGTCCTGATCGACAACGGCTGCCACTCGGCCGACATCGCCCGCTACCTGCTCGGCCCGATCACCCACGTGCACGCGCACAAGGGCATCGCGGCGCAGCAGCTCCCGGTCGAGGACACGGTCCGCTTCGAGTTCCGCACCGGCGGCGGCACGATCGGCACCGTCGACCTGAGCTGGAGCCTCAACAAGGAGTCGGACGTCTACCTCGCGCTCTACGGCACGCAGGGGACGCTCTTCGTCGGCTGGAAGGAGTCGCGCTACCGCCAGGACGGCAGCTCGGTCTGGGTGCCGTTCGGCAGCGGCTACGACAAGGTCGCGGCGTTCCGCGGGCAGATCGAGAACTTCGCCGCGACCATCGCGAAGCGGGACGCGCCGCTCATCACCGTGCAGGACGCGCTCGCCTCCGTCGAGGTGATCGAGGCGGCCTACGAGTCGATGCGCCGCGATTCCTGCGTCAAGGTGGGGGGAACGCGAAATGACGCCGTCGAAGCCGGATGACAAGTCGCCGGCCAAGCCGGACAATCAGTCGCCGGCCAAGCCGGCGTGGCACCATCCGACCGCGCTCATCGAGGAGCGCGTCGTCCTGGGCGACGACACCAAGGTCTGGGACGGCTGCCACATCCGCCACGGCGCGAAGCTCGGCCGCTCCTGCATCGTCGGCGAGAAGACCTACATCGCCTACGACGTCGTGATCGGGAACTACGTCAAGATCAACGCCTGCGTCTACATCTGCGCCGACGTCACGATCGACGACTTCTGCATGATCTCGGCCCACACGGTCTTCACCAACGACCGCTACCCGCGCTCCGGCAACCTCGAGCTCACCGGGCTCGAGACCTCCGCGCCGACCGAGCTCACGCTCGCGACGAAGCTCGAGCGCGGCGTCACGATCGGCGCCAACGCGACGATCGGGCCCGGCATCACGCTCGGCGCCTTCAGCATGGTCGGCATGGGCTCGGTGGTGACGCGCGACGTCGCGCCGCATACGCTCGTGATCGGGAGCCCGGCCAAGCCGGTCGCCTGGCTCTGCGTCTGCGGCGAGCCGCTGCTCAAGTTCGGCAAGTCGGGACCGCCGGCGGGGCCGGCGCAGTCGAAGTCGTGCCACCGCTGCCACCGCGACTACTCGCTCGGGCCGCAGGGCGTGCAGCTGAAGGGCGGCGGGCCCGGGACCAAGCCGGCGAAGTAGGTCGAGCGGGCCGGCGCGGCCGGCCGACGGCGACGGGGAGCGCGCCGGAAACCATGGCGACCGCGATCGTCGGTGGGGGCGTCCTCGGGCTCACGCTCGCCTGGCGCCTCTCCGCGCTCGGCGTCCCGGTCGACGTCCTCGAGGCGCAGCCGTTCGTCGGCGGGCTCGCCAGCGCGCGCGACTACGGCGAGTTCCGCTGGGACCGCTTCTACCACTGCGTGCTGCCGTCGGACGGCCACCTGATCGGGCTGCTGCGCGAGCTCGGCCTCGGCGACGAGCTGCGCTGGACGCGGACGCGCACCGGCTACTTCGGCGGCGGCCGCTTCCACGAGATGACTGGCGGCGCCGACTTCCTGCGCTTCCCGCTGCTGTCGTTCCTGCAAAAGGCGCGGCTCGGCGCCGCGCTCGCGTGGGCGACGCGCTTCGCCGACCCCGCCAAGCTCTACGAGGTCTCCGCGGCCGACTGGCTCACGAAGCTGTGCGGCCGCAAGACCTTCGAGGTCTTCTGGCAGCCGCTGCTGCGCGCGAAGTTCGGCCTCTTCCACGACCGCGTCGCCGCCGTCTTCCTGTGGGCGACGCTGCAGCGCCTGTGGCGGCCGCCGGCGTCGGGGCAGCGGCGCGGGACGCTCGGCTACGTGCGCGGCGGTTACGACGCGATCCTGGGCCGGCTCCACACGCAGCTCGTCGCACGCGGCGTCCGCATCGAGCTCGGCGCCTCGATCGATCGCATCGGCCTCTCGCGCGGCGCCGCGGGTCCTGGCGAGGCGGCGCGCGCGACGGTCGACCTCACGCTCGCCGACGGCCGGCGCGAGGCGCGCTGCTACGACCAGGTCCTCTTCACGGCGCCGGCTGGCGAGGCGCGCCGCCTCGCCGACGAGACGCTGCGGCCCGAGGTCGAGCGCTTCACTGCCGAGCACCCCGCCGCCTCGACCTACCTCGGCGTCGTCTGCACGGTGCTGGTGCTCTCGCGCCCGCTCACGCCCTACTACGTGGTGAACCTCGCCGACGAGAAGGTCGAGCTGACCGGGCTGATCGAGATGACCAACCTGATCGACGCGCCGTCGCAGTCGGCCGGGCGCTCGCTCGTCTACCTGCCGCGCTACGTCGACAGCCAGGATCCGGTCTTCGAGTCGAAGGACGCCGCGATCGTCGAGGCCGCGCTCGACCGCGGCGTGCGCCGCCTCTTCCCCGACCTGCGCGACGACACCATCGTCGGCCGCTTCGTCCACCGCGCCCGCCACGTCCAGGCACTGCCGACGGTCCGGCCGGCGCCGAAGGGCGCGGCGATCCCGTCGCTCTGCCGCCCCTTCCAGATCGTGAACTCCGCGCTGCTGAACGCGGCGACGCTCAACAACGACGAGATCGTCGGGCTCGCCGACGCCTTCGTCGAGAAGAACGCGGCCGGTCTCGCCGCCGCCGCGCCGGGCGCCCGCGCGCCCTCTTCCCTCAGCGCCCCGTGACGATCGCGACGAGCAGCCGGCGCATGAACGCCGAGTTCGAGACGAGGTAGCGCCGCCAGAGCTTGCGCGGCTCCATGGCGAGCCGCCAACCCCACTCCATGCCGATCTTCTGCATCCACCGCGGCGCGCGCCGGATGCGGCCGGCCAGCACGTCGAAGCTGCCGCCGACGCCGAGCATCACCGGCACGTCGAGCGCCTGCGCGTGCTCGTAGGCGAAGCGCTCCTTGAAGGGGGAGGGCATGCCGACGAAGAGCAGGTCGGGGCGCGCCTCGCGGATGGTGCGCACGATCGCGTCGTGCTCCGACTCGGCGAAGTAGCCGTTGCGCGCGCCCGCGACCACGAGGCCGGGGAAGCGCTCGCCGACGCGGCGCACCACCTCCTGCACGACCTCCTCGCGCGCGCCGAGGAAGTAGACGCGCAGCTTCTCGCGCGCGCCCGCTGCGAGCAGCGCCTGCATGAGGTCGACGCCCGCGACGCGCGCCGGCAGCGGCCTGCGCAGGAGCCGCGACGCCCAGACCAGCGGCACGCCGTCGGCGACCAGCAGGTCGGCCTCGTCGCACGCGCGCCGCATCGCGGCGTCGTGGCGCAGGAGCTCGAGCCCGGCGACGTTCATGGTCACGATCTGGCGCGCGCGGCGCGGCGCGCGGCACCACTCGAGGCTGCGCTCGACCACCTGGCCCAGGTCGAGCGGGTCGAAGCGGCAGCCGAGGATCTCGAGGCGGTGGTTCTCGGGGGTCGGCATCGCGTCAGGCCAGGTGGCCGCCCGCGCCGGGTGCTTCCGCGATCGCGCCGGCGTAGAGGCACCATGCCCACTCGTAGGGGCGCGTCTCGAGGTTCATGCGCAACTGGCCGGGCAGCGCGTCGGGGTGGCTCTCCGCCGCCGTGCCGAGCGCCGAGCCGAGCTTGCGGCCCAGGCGCAGCAGCGCCCCGTCGGAGCGCTCGAGCGAGCGCCAGATCGTTCCGGCGGCGAGGTCGAGGAAGGGGCGGCCGAGCTCGTTCTGCGCGATCCAGCGCCGCCCGAGCTCCGCCGCCGCCGAGAGGTCGGGCCCCCCCGCGCAGTGCAGCGCGCGCAGCGCCATCGGCGCCATCCCGTGCTGGTGGACCGAGTAGACCGGGTAGGCCTGAACCGGGAAGCCGCGCAGCGCGTCGTAGTGCCAGCACCACTGGCCGAGCGGCCCCTGCGTCTCGACCAGCCGCCGCGCGCAGCGCTCGCTCGCGGCGAGCGCGTCGCGATCGCCCTCGAGCTTCGCGAGGAACGCGAGCGCCTGCACGGGATAGATCTGGTCGGCGAAGTTGGCGACGCGCCGCCGCATCCGGTCGAGCGCGCCGGCTTTCGGCGAGGCGTGCAGAAAGACGCGCGTCGGCGCGAGGCGTTCGAGGAGGCGGTCGCGCGCCGGCGCGAGGAAACGGCGCGCCGCGTCGTCGCCGTGGCGATGGCGTGCGTGGACGAGGCCCGACACGAGCCACGCGAGCTCCATGGTCGTGAGCCCCTCGAGCAGGAAGCCGGCGTCGCGGACCGGCGCGTCGCAGGCGGCCGCCAGCTCGTCGAAGGGGAGCTGCGCCCACTCGGCGTGGGCCCACGTGACGAGCCCGAGCGGGCCGGTCGCGGAATGGTCCTTCATCGCGCGGCGCAGCGCGGCGAGCACGGCCGCCGGGTCGACGCCGATCTCCGCCGGGTCGAGCGCGGCGCGCCGCAGCGCGACGAGGACGATCGCGGAGCTCGTGATCTCCTCGGTGCCGAGCGTCGCGTCCCAGCGGCCGGCGCGCAGCTGCCGGTCGAAGAGCGCCGTCGCCGGCCGGTGCGCCTCGCGCAGCCGCGCCGCCAGCATGGGACGCAGCGCCGCATGCCAGCCGCGCGCATCGGCGGGCAGGACGTCGACCCGGGCGGCCGGATCGGACGGAGCAGCCGGTGGAGTGGGACTACGCGGCACGATGGGCGGGATCGCGGGGGGGAAAGGGGGCGACGGCGCTTCGATTTCCCACGCGAGCCGGGCGCGGGCGGGCGGGATCGTACCCGCGCGACTCGGGGCATCGAAGCGCGCGCGCCACACGATTCGGCGGAACTTCGCGCCGCAATTCAGTCGCCCGCGTCGACCTTGTAGACGTGCGCCCGACCGTGCGTGAAGAGCGACGGAAACGGGTACTCCGTCTCCGTGACGAGGAACGGAGCCCGCCCGTCGCGGGCGATCGCGCGGCACTCCTCGACCGTGAGCGAAGCGTAGTGGGCACGGATGGCGTCGACGACCTCCGACGCGTTCATCGGTCGGCCGGCGTCGAGAAGTTGCGACAGGTCTCCGCCCAGGAGCTCGACCCGGCGGCGCCACTCGTGGACGCCGTCGAAGCGCGCCGCCTGCCACCACGCGACGGCCGGGCGGCGCGCCCGGAAGATCGCGTCGCTCCGCCACGGCGGGAAGATGCAGGTCGCGTCCTCGGGGACGTGACGTGCGGTCCATTCGAATGCGAGGGCGAGGTCGTCGTCCGGCGCCGTCCACGCCTGGGCGAAGGCCGAAGCGGCGGCGCGGTAGCGCGCGAGCAGCGAGTCGAAGCCGAGGCAGATCGCGAGCGCCGCGATCGGCAGCGCGCGCCGGACCGGGGCTCCCGTTCCTCCGCTCGCCGCGCCGACCGTACGCGCCGCGAGGAGGAAGAAGAGGAGCAGCGCGAAGAGCGGCGCGAGGGCGAAGGGGAAAGCGGCGAGGAGGTCGAAGCGGTGCAGGGCGCGCAGCGCGGCGCCGCCGCAGAAGATCGCGGCGAGCGTCGCCTGGAACGCGAGCAGGAACCTCTCCCTCTTGTCCCCGGCGCGCGCGCCGGGCCACGCGGCGACGACGTTGAACGCGAGTGCGGCGGCGGTGAGCAGGAGCCCGCCGCGGCGGAAGCTCGCGAGGTCGAGGTGGTGGGGCACGCGCAAGCGCGCCATGAACTCCCAGTCGCGCGCGGTGGCGTCGCCGTTCGTGCCGGCCGCGACGACGAGCTGGACGACGCCGGGCGCCGCCGCGACGGCGAGCGCGACCGCGGCGCGCACCAGCGCGCGCCCGCCCGGCCGCTGCGCGAGCAGCCCCGCGCCGAGCGCGGCGCCCGCCGAGAGGCCGATCGCCGGGTGGATCGTGAACGCGGCGCCGGCCAGCAGCGCCGCGCGCGTCGACCGTCCGTCGAGCGCGGCGACGATCCCCTCGAAGGCGAGCCAGAGGGCGACGCACTTCGACTCGAACGTCCCGATCGCCCACGCCTCCCCGACCAGCGCCTGGTCGTAGAGGAGCCACGCGGCGAGCGCCGCCGCGGCGAGCAGCGGCGGGACGGCGAGCCGCGCCGCGAGACGCAGCAGCGCGCGCACGCTCAAGAGCCAGAAGACGATCCGGCCGGTCCACGCGACGACCGCGATGGGGGCGATCGCGCAGAGCGGGCCGAACAGACCGTTGAAGATGGCGCGCTCGTGGAAGCCGCCGCTGAAGGTCCAGTCGCCGGCGAGGAAACGCGCGTCCCACGACTTCTGCAGTGACGCCATGTAGACCGGCTCGTTGCCGGCCGGGAACGGCAGCGCCCAGAGCAGGGCGACGTGCGCGAGCACGAACAGGGCGGCGGCGATCCAGGCGACCGAACCACGCCAGCGCCCCGCATCCTCTCCGGCCATCCGTCCCCCCGCGTTCACCGCCCGGCGACCCATTCGCTTTTCCCATCCCGCCGGACGACGCGCAGATTAGAACACGAGGCTGCAGGCGTGCTCACGCCGTGGACGCCTTCGCGTCGCGACCGGAGCCGTCGATCGCGGAGGTGGGCGTCGACCCCCCGGCCCGAGCTCATGCGATATCTGCTCGTCAATCACGTCGCGTTCGGTCGCACCGCGTCGCCGGAGCGGCTGCAGGTCGGCGACCTCTGGCTCGAGGACCTCCGGGCGCAGGCGCGCGCCATCGGGCGCTTCGGCACCCTGATGGTCGCGGCGCCCCTGGTCGACCACCTCGATCCCGAGACGAGCGCCAGCTTCAACGTGGTCGAGTTCCAGCCGCGCGACCTCGGCGTCGAGTTCGTCCCGCTGCCGCACTCGATCTCCATGCGCGACTACCTCTCCGTGCGCGGCGACCTGCGGCGCCGCCTGAAACAGGCGATCCGCGCCGCGACCGTCGTGCAGGCCGACTCGGGCGGCTATCCGTTCGCGCTCGGCTCGATCGTCTGGCCGCTCGCCCGCTCGGCCCAAAGGAAGCGCATCTGGGTCTTCGACGGCGCGGACCCTTTCCCGCGCCTCGAGCTCGCCGTCCGCGAGGAGCGGTCGCTGCTGAAGCGGATCGGCAAGCGGTCGCTGGTCAGCTCGTTCCACCGCTTCTGCGCCAACGCCATTTCCGAGGCCGACCTCGTCTTCACCCACAATTCGTCGGTGGTCGAGCGCTTCAAGCCGTGGTGGAACGCGCGCTGCCACTCCTTCACGCGCTCGTTCGTGACCGACGGAAACCTGCTCACCGCCGCCGAATTCGAAACGACCACGGCGCGGCTGCGCGAGCGGACCGGGCCGCTCAAGCTGGTCGTGGCGGGGCGGCAGATCCTGATCAAGGGCACCGACCAGGTGATCCGCGCGCTGGCCATCGCGCGCGAGCGCGGCGTGCAGTGCACGCTCGACGTGATCGGCGACGGCGAGGACCTCCCGAAGTTCCGCGAGCTGGCGCATGCGCTCGGCGTCGACGGCTCGGTGCGCTTCGTCGGCAAGGTCGCCTACGGGAAGGCGCTCTTCGAGGCGTGGGAGCGTGCGCACGTGCTGGTCATCACCAACCTCACCGCCGAGACCAGCCGCAACGTGCTGCTCGGCGCGGCGCGCGGACTGCCGCTGATCATGTACCGCAACCCCGGCGTCGACCCGCTGGTCGGGCCGCGCGGCGCGGCGTGGCTGGTGCCGACCGCCGACGTCGTCGCGCTCTCCGAGGCGTTCGTCCGCTTCGCGCGCGAGCGCGACGAGCTCGTCACGCTGGCGCGCATGGGCTGGCAGCTCGCGGCCGAGAACACGCTCGACGCCTGCCACCGGCGGCGCGCCGAGCTCGCCGCCGAGCTCCCCACGAACTGACGGCGCGGTTCCCTACGGCTGCGCGCGCCGCCAGCGGGCGACGGCGCGTCGCGCGCGCCGCTCGCGGGCGTCGTCGGAGGCGAGCGCGACCACGTCGCCGAGCGCCGGGCTCTCCTCGTCCGGCGCGACGGCGCGCCCGAACGGGAGCGCGAGGAGCCGTCCGAGCAGGCGCACCGCCGACGGCGCCGCCGCGTGCACGCGCCGGCTGCGCAGCACTTCGTCGAGAGTGAGCGGCGTGCAGGCGGGCAGCCCGCGCGCGAGCGCGCCGGGGGGCGGCACGTCGAGCACGTCGCGCGCGAAGGCGACGGTGCGCACGAGCCAGGTCCACGCCTCGTCGTCGCGGAGCAGCGGCTCGAGCCGGCCGCGCTCGAGGCGATCGCCGTGGTCGCGCAGGACGAGCGCCGCGTCGACGATCCACGCGAGCAGGTGGCCGACCGCTCGGCGGTGGCCGTTCATGTGGACCACGAGGTGGACGAGCAGCGCGTTCGGCTCGAGCGTGGCGATGCGGGTGCTCTCGAGGAAGCGCGGCTTCACCGTCTCGGTCCAGGTCGCGCGCGGCCGCCCCTCGAAGAGGCGGAAGCGGTGGGCGAGGTCGAGCTTCTGCCCGTCGGCGCCGACGAAGTTGGTCGCGTCCTTCTCCTGCACGGCCCGCCGCCAGCCGAGCCGCGCGAGCGCCGCGGCGGCGCGCTCCCGCTCGCCCTCCTCGACCAGGAGGTCGACGTCGCCCATCGGACGGGCGGCGAGCGCGGGATAGAGCGTGTTCACGAGCGCGGCGCCCTTCAGCACGACCGGCTCGATCCCGTCGCCGCGCAGCGCCGCGAGGGCGTCGTCGAGCCCGCGCATCGCGACGAAGTTGCGGACGAAAGTCGCGCGGAACGCCGCGCGCACGGCGTCCGCGAAAGGTGCGGGCGCCTGCGCCAGGAGTTCTTCGCCGAGCGCGTGGCCGGCGAGTGGAAGCAGGCGGTGCGACGCGAGGATCGCCGCGGCGCGCGACCACTCCTCGGGAGGCGCCGCGGCCGCGGCCCCCGCCAGGTCGGGATCGGGCGGATCGCCGTCGCGCCGGCAGCAGGCGCGCAGCAGCGCCGGCACGAGTTGCGGGGCGCCGCTCACGCGAGCAGCGCCTCGACGCGCGCGGCCGTCTCCGCGAGACGGGCGAGGTCGTCGCCGCGGACCAGTCGATGGGAGCTCGTGGAGCGGACGAGCGCGCTCACTTGGTGGAAGTGGCGCGCGCCGGTGCCGGTGCGGTGGGCGAGGTCGTAGCGCGCGCCGTAGGTGTGGCGCACCACCTCGAGGAAGGCCGCCGGCGCGGCGAGCGGCGCGAGCGAGGGCTCGGTGCCGGCGGAGGCGACCAGCAGCGTCGTGATCGGCGTCGCCGTCGGCGCGTCCTCGCCGGTGCCGCCCGGCCACGCGCGCTTCTCCGCGTCGGGATGGAGCGGCGCGAGCGTCCCCGGATCGACGCCGAGCGCGCGCGCCGCCTCGGGCTGGATCTTGAGCGACGCCGTCCCGGCGAGCGCGAAGGATGCGCCGTCGCGCTCCTCGATCGCCACGACGTCGTCGGAGAGCAGGCGGTGGCCGCGGCGCGTCAGGGCGGCGGCCAGCGTCGACTTGCCGGCGCCCTTCTCGCCGAGGATCGCGAGCGCCCGCCCGCCGATCGCGATCGCCGTCGCGTGCAGCACGAGCAGGCCGCGCTGGTGGAGGGCGACGGCCAGCGCGGGACCGGCGAGGAAGAGCGCGAGAGCGCGCTCGTCGGCGCGTTCGTGCGGCCGGACGACGATCTCGCGCCCGCCGTGCACGGTCACGCGGCCGAACTCGAAGTGGTCGAAGGCGACGGCGTCGGGAGCGATGTCGACGTCGAATCCGGCCGTCGAGGGCGCGCCGCCGCGCGGCTCGATGCGGATCGAGAGCGACGGCTCCGTCGTCTCCGAAAGGGCGAGGCGCAGTTCGGGGAGCGCGAGGTCGCTCTGGATCGAGAGGCCGTGCGCCGCGTATGCGAACAAGTGCGACGGCGGACGCGACGGTGCGCGCGCGCTTCCGTTCAGCTGAACAGGTGGCGCGACGTCGCGAAGGGGTTGACGCCCCCCGCGTGAATGCCGGAGCCGGTGAGCGTCTTCACGTCGCCGTGGACCTGGACGCGAGGCGCCTGGTACGCCTTCTTGGGGAGACGCGGGGACGGAGGCTGGGCGGACGGGGGCGGGGGGGATGCGGTCACGAATGGGTCCTCGTACTCGCGGCGGCTTCGACAACTTTCTGCGGGCCCTGGAAGCGGTGGAATAGCGTCAGAACCTTCCACGCGTGCAGTGCTTCGTCGCGTGAGTCCCTTCGCTGCAATGGGTTCTCCCTCAGTTCGGACACGGCGCACGAACGCCGTGACCCCGCTGGAAGAAACGTCCGACTCGTCGCGCCGCCGCGCGACCGAGTCGGGAAGCGAGTGCGCCATCGCCGCGCGCAATGTCCGACACGTCCGGCCGTCGGCCCGCCGGGTACGAATCGCTTCCTCAATATGTACTGCGGTCGTGCAGCTCGACGAAGTCGCCGCGCGTCTCGTCGCCGACCAGCACGGCGCCGTCGCACTCGAGCCAGGCGTGGGCGTCGAGCGGCGCCGCGCCCTCGCGCTTTGCGCCGAAGCGGATCGTCGCCGCGCGTCCGCGCGCGCCGAGCATCACCTGCGCCGTCAGCGCCTGCGCGAGGCAGCTGCGCGGCGGCGCGACGCGGCGCGCGACCGCGGCGGTCGCCCAGCCGATGCGCGCCGGCGTCTCCCCGGGCGCGGCGGGCCGCGCGCGGCCCTCGCGGCCACGGTGGCGCCGCTCGGCCCAGCGGGCGACGCGCGCGAAGGGGAGGAGGCGCAGGGCGACGCGGATCGCGAGGAACCAGAGGAGCGCCTCGCGGACCAGGCGGCGGTCGCCGGGCGCGAGCGCGCGCCACTTAGGAAGGAGGGCGAGGAGGGCCACCGACCATCTCGATCAGTCCGAGCTCGAGCAGCTCCCGCAGCAGCAGGCGCACGTCGCTCTCGCAGGCCTCGGGCGCGACCTCGTACTCCGCCACGATCGCGTCGCGCAGCTCGGACAGCGCGTGCGGCTGTTCGAGCAGCTCGTAGACGCGCGCGGCGACGTCGTTGAGACCGAAGTACTTCCCTTGATCGATGTCGAGGACGACCGCCTCCGAGCCGAGCCGGCACGACGCGCTGCGGTGGCGCGCGACGAAGCGCGCGGTCGCGTCGAAGTCGGGCTCGCGCCCGCCGGGTCCGGCCGGATTCGGGGAGGGCATGGCGGCGATCCTATCCACGCGGTCGCGCGCACCGGGCCGGCGGCGGACGGACGGACGCGCGCGCGGGATCGTTATCGTCGCGCCGCTTCGACGGACGGAGGGGTGGCAGGAAGCGATGGCGCACGAGGTCGGGGAGCGATCGCACGCGGCCTTCCTCGCCCGCCGGAACTTCCGTTCGCTCGACGGCCTGCGCTGCCTCGCGATCGTCACGGTGGTCTGGCACCACGCGCACGGCGGGTACGCGGCGCTCCCGGCCACGCGCCACGGCTTCCTCGGCGTCGACCTCTTCTTCGTGATCAGCGGCTTCCTGATCACGACGCTGCTGCTGCGCGAGCGGGCGCGGACCGGCGCGATCTCGCTGAAGAACTTCTACGCGCGCCGCACGCTGCGCATCTTCCCGCCCTACTACCTCATCCTCGCGGGGCTGGCGCTCGTCCTGCTCTTCGTGCGGCGCGAAGCGACGATGCGCGCCGCCTTCTTCGACGAGCTCCCGTGGTGCCTCACCTACACCACGAACTGGGTCGAGCCGACCACGCTGCTCTCGATCACCTGGTCGCTCGCGGCCGAGGAGCAGTTCTATCTGCTCTGGCCTCCCGTCGAGCGTTACGTCCCGCGCCACGCGCTGAAGATCCTGCTCGTGCTGATCGTCGTGAACCAGTGCGTCAACTTCCGGCTCGCCGATCCGGTGCTCCAGTCGTGGTTCGGCTTCGGGCACGACGACCGCAAGATCCTGCAGGTGACCTTCACGCCGATCTGCCTCGGCGTCCTGCTCGCGCACCTGCTCGACGATCCACGCGGGTTCCGGCGCGTCGCGCCCGCGCTCGGTCCGGCGGCGGCCTGGCTCTCGACGCTCGGGATCGTCGCGGTCGCGAGCCTCGACGGCGACCTCTCCGGCGCGCCGCGCCTCGCGCTCCACCTGCTCATGACCGTGCTGCTCGGCAGCGTGGTCGTCGCGGAAGGGGGGATGGCGGCGCGCGCGCTCGCGTGGCGGCCGCTGCAGAAGATCGGCGCGGTGAGCTACGGCATGTACCTCTTGCACCTGATCGTGCTCGACGTCGTGCTGCGCGTCGACACCCGCGTCGGCCCGATGGGGAGGGAGGCGCGCTTCGTCGGCTGCGCCGCGCTGACGGTGGCGGCGGCGCTGCTCATGTACCGTTGGTTCGAGCGGCCGATCCTCTCCCTCAAGTCGCGCTTCGCCTCGTGACCGAAGGGTGTGGTAGACCCGGCGCGCGCGCGGCCCCGGAACGGCGCGCCGATCCCATGGAGGACTCCCGCGTGTCGCACGAGCCTTCGGCCGCGCCGCCGCCCGCGCCGCGCGAAATCGGCCGCTTCGCGCGGCTCGTCGCCGTGCTGCTCGTCGCGATCGGGACCGCCTCGCGCGCGGCGCCGCTCCTCGATCAGGGCGGCCGCATGCTGAAGCAGTGGCCGACCGAGGACGGCTACCTGATGCTCACGATCGCCCGCAACATGGCGCTCGGGCACGGCATGAGCACCGCGGACGGGACGCTGCCCACCAACGGCACGCAGCCGGGCTTCAACTTCGTCGAGGCGGTCATGTTTGCGCTCGCGCATGGCGACAAGCGCAATGGCGTCCTGCTGACGCAGGGGCTCTCGATCGCGCTCGCGCTGGTCGCGGCGTGGACGCTCTTCCGGCTCGGCCAGCGCATCCTGCGCGAGCGGAGTTGGGGCGGCGACGCGGCGGCGATCGCGGCGGCGGCCTGGTTCGCGAGCCCCAACGTCGTCCCGCACAGCATGAACTGCCTCGAGACGGGGCTCTACCACCTGCTGATCCTGCGCTCGCTGCTGGTCTGGCACCGCTTCGCGGAGCGGCGCGCTCCCGAGACGACGGCCGCCGCGACGGGCGCGCTCGGGCTCGGCCTCCTGCTCGGCGCGACGCTCTGGGCGCGCATCGACGGCGTCTTCGTGGTCGCCGCCGTCTGCCTCGCCCACCTCGGGGTCGGGGTCGCGCGCGGCGGCGCGGCGGTGCGCGCGCGCTTCGTCGAGGCGGCGCTCGCCGGCGCGGTCGCGGTCGCCGTCTTCAGCCCGTGGCTGATCCACAACCAGCTGCACTTCGGGAGCTTCATGCCGATCAGCGGCACCGCGCAGGCGTTCGGCGCGGAGCCGGGCGACAACCTCTCCACGGTACCGGCGAAGCTCGCCGAGTACGCGAGCGTGGTCGTCCCGATCCCCGATGCGCTCGAGCGGACGCCCGGAATGCTCGCGCTCTGGTCGGTCGCGCTCGTCGCCTGGCTCGCCGGCGTCGCCCTCATGGGCCGCTTCGCGAACGCGAGCGAGCGCGCCTACATGGTGGTCGCGGCGCTCCTCCTCGCCTTCTTCGCCGTCTACTACGGAGCGCTCTTCGGCGCGGCCTACTTCATGGCGCGCTACCTCTCGCCGCTCTCGATCGGCTTCGCGCTGGCGACGACGGCGGGGGCGTTCGCGCTGCACGCGCGGCTGCGCGACGGCGCGGCGCGGCGCGCGCTGCCGGCGGTCGGCGCGGTCGCGCTGCTCGCGCTGGCCGCGGCCACGAACGTGCGGCTCTACCGGAACGGCACCGCGCACATGCACTTCCAGGTGGTCGAGTGGACCGAACGCCACGTCGCCGGATTCCAGTGGATGGCCGCGGTGCAGACCGGCACGCTCGGCTTCTTCCACGACCGCACCGTCAACCTCGACGGCAAGGTGAACCCCGACGCGCTGAAGCACCTGATCGCGGGGACGACAGCGCGCTACGTCGTCGACGGGCGCTTCGGGCCGGGGCGGGGCGCGATCGACTACCTCGCCGACTGGGTCGGCATCGCGCGCTGGATCGCGAACGACCCGATCGCGCGGGAGTTCAAGCTCGTCGTCGAGGACGCCGCGCTCAACCTGGGCGTCCTGCAGCGGGTCGGCGCGCGATGATCCGATTCCTGCGACGGCGCACCTTCTGGGTCCCGACGCTCTGGGGCTGGCTCGTCCTGGTGCTCGGGGGCGCGGGCGTGTTCCTGGCGGTGGCGCTCGGGCTGCATCCCTTCCTCGCGACCAGCGAGCCGGTCCACGCGCGTCTGCTCGTCGTCGAGGGGTGGCTCGCGCCGGCGGCGCTCGAGCAGGCGCTCGAGACGTTCCACGACGGGAAATACGAGCGCGTCGCGACGACCGGCGGCCCGATCGACAGCGCGCCCGAGTTCTTCCCGTACGGGACGTGGGCGCAGCGCGCGGGCGACTGGCTCAAGCGGCGCGGCGTCCCCGAGTCGGCGCTCGCCGTCGTCGACGCGCCCGCTTCGCGGCAGGACAGGACTTTCCTCAGCGCCGTCATGGTTAGAGAGTGGGCGAATCGGGAAATCCCTGACCTGAAGGCGATCGACGTCTTTTCCTCCGGCGCGCATTCGCGTCGCACGCGCCTGCTCTACCGGATGGCGTTCGGACCCGACGTCGCCGTCGGCATCCACGCGGCGCGTCCCGACAACTACGACCCCGCGCGCTGGTGGACCAGCAGCCTCGGCGCGGAGGCGGTGCTCGCGGAGACGCTGAAGCTCGCGTGGACGAAGTGCTTCTTCTGGCCCGGTCCGCCCGGCTCGCACGACGAGCGCTGGGCCGTGCCTCTCGAGCGCGAGCAGCGCGAAAAATCGAAGCGCGGCCGCTGACGCGGGCGGATGCGGCCTTGGTCTGCTGAGTCGTTCCACGCGTCGAAAAGGTTCCGGTCGATTCGCGCACCGAATTCCGATTCCCGTGAAGAAGTCGATCGGGACCGGTCGTCATCAGGGGGCGCGTGATTCCCGGCAGGCAATTCCCACCTGCCCCGTCCGCCCGGGCCTCCGATCCGAAAAGCCGCATCCGATCAACCTGTCCGGGCACCCGGACCTGGATGCGGCGGAAATCACGGATCGGCGGCGGGGCGAGCGAAGTCCCGCGCAGCGCGATCGGCCGTGTCCGAGGGAGGGGGGACTCAAGGTTTCGAAGTTCGTCGGGGTCCAGCGAGGGCCCGACGAGGCGCGAGAACGAGAAAAACACCATGATGGACGGACGTCCCACGACCGCCCGCAACACCGCTTCGACAGGGAAAGCGATGCTGCTCCTCGCCTTCCTGCTCGAACACGCCGGCTGTTCGCTCAAGAGCTCGACCGGCACGTCGGACGGGGAGGTCCTGCCTCCCGGCGGCGCGGTCCTCTCGGTCTCCCAGGACCACGTCGACCTCGGGGACCGCAGCCAGTCCAACGCGAGCTTCCTGATCCGCAACGCCGGCGAAGGCCAGCTCGACTACGACATCACGGTCGACTCGGGCAACGGCGCGCAGGGCTGGCTCACGGCCACGCCGTCGAGCGGCAGCTCGTCCGGCGAGAACGACATCGCGTCGATCTCCACCGTCCGCGACCTGCTCCAGCCGGGCGCCTACAGCGGCACCGTGCACGTCGCGAGCGGCTCCCAGGTCGCGAACGTGAACGTCGCGCTCGCGGTCGTGGGCGTGCAGCTCAACACGACCAGCCACAACTTCGGCTACGGCAACGGCCCGTACGCGATGCAGGTGTGGAACTCGGGTGGCGGCGTCCTCTCGTTCAACGTGACGAGCCATCCGTCCTGGCTGCGCCTCGACAAGGTCGTCGGGACCAGCGCCGGCCCCAAGGACAAGAAGACGCTCGTCCTCGCCATCGACCGCTACGGACTGCTGCCCGGCCACTATTTCGGCACCGTCCAGATCGAACCCGACGAGGACCAGGGCGAGCACGAGATGTCGCTCGACGTCCAGATGGACGTCGCCTCGACCGGCGGCATCCTCGAAGTCGATCCGGCCGGCAGCTTCCAGAGCTCCGGCTACGCGGGCGGCCCGTTCTCGCCGGCGAGCATGGACTACACGCTCTCCAACACGGGCGACGCGTCGCTCGACTGGACCGCGACCGCATCGCAGTCGTGGCTCGCGCTCTCCTCGCAGGGCGGCACGCTGCCGGTCGGCGGCTCGACGACGGTCACCGTCTCGATCGACCAGAACGACGCCTCGGGCCTCCCGCCGCAGGCGTATCACGACGACGTCGCCTTCGCGAACACGACCAACGGCTTCGGAGACGCCTCGCGCGGCGTCGACCTGGTCGTGAACGACCCGGCGCTCAAGGCCACGATCTACCTGACCCCGAACCCGATGAAGATCGCGCCCTACACGACGCTCTTCAGCGGGCTCGAGTCGACGACGGGCAACAACCCCATCGTCCGCTGGAACTGGGACTTCGGCGACGCGAACAGCGCCGATCCGCAGACCGACGAGGGGATGATCGTCGCGCACCGCTTCGACACCGCCGGCACCTTCACGGTGACGCTGACCGTGGTCGACTCGACCGGCGCGACGGCGAAGACGACGACCACGATCACGACGACCGCCTACAGCGGCACCGACTACTACGTCTCCTCGTCGCAGGGCAGCGACTCCAACGACGGGAAGAGCTCGGCGCGGCCGTTCAAGACGATCAACTACGCCTTCGGCAAGATGAAGACCCGCGTCGACCAGAGCCACCCCGACCGGCTCTTCTTCCTGCGCGGCGACACCTGGACCGTGCCTAGCGTCGACGCGGTTCCGACGCCGTCGATCCTCGACGCCTACGGCACCGGCGCGCAGCCGCACATCGCCTTCACGACCGACGCCGGGCTGGTCTGGTACCACAACGACGACTGGGGCTGGGGCCCGATCATCCAGAACCTGCACCTGAGCTACACCACGCAGAACGGCGCGTTCGGCCTGATCGCGAGCTACATCCCGTACGGCGGCGTCGCGCGCGGCTGCACCATCGAGAACGGCGGCGTGCGCGGCGCGCAGGGCTTCGTGATGGAGGACTGCGACGTCTCGTACGGCGCGATGTTCGGCTACTTCTCGGGCGGCAACGACATCGTGCTGCGCCGCTGCAAGCTGACCGCGAACGGCCACCGCGACGTCTTCGACCACCAGATCTACCTGAGCAACGGCAAGCACTGGCTGCTCGAGGACATGGTCATCAACGGACGGACCTACGACGGATACGTCGCGAACGAGGGCATGAAGCTCAACGGCGGCACCGGCGTCGTCGTGCGCCGCGCCGACGTCTTCAACTGCCACCAGGGCATCGGCTGCTACAAGAATTCCGAGGAGGTGGGCGACGGCAAGCCGACGCCGAGCGCTTACATCGTCGAGGACAGCCTGATCCACAACAACGGCAACGCCGGGCAGTACACCGGCATCAACACCGGCTGGATCAAGGACGTCACGATCCGCAACTGCACCTTCTACAACAACGACCCGTCCAACAACCCGGACGGCGCGGCGATCTCGCTCGAGTGGAACCCGGACGCCGCGAACAAGATCAAGATCTACAACTGCACCTTCTATTCGAACGAGCTGCCCGACGTCGCGGTGAACTGCTTCAAGGACATGGTGAAGGACGGACAGACCAGCGTCCCGCCAAACGTTGAGCTGCGCAACAACATCTTCGTGCGCGACAACGCGAAGGCCGGCTTCTTCCGATTCCTCGACGCGACCTGGTCGATGGCGACCTTCGACAGCGACCACAACGTCTTCCACTGGAGGAACCGCTCGCCGGCCGACCTGATGATCGTGCTCAAGGGCAGCAGCTCCGACACCTCACTCGACACGTGGAAGAGCGTGAAGGGCAAGGACTCGCACTCGAAGTGGGGCGACCCGCTGTTCAGCGACCCGTCGCACCTCGACTTCACGCTGCTCGAGGGCTCGCCGGCGGTCGACGCGGGCCTCGCGCTGCCGGTGGTCTGGCGCGACAAGCAGTGGGTCGCGCGGCCGCGCGGCCCGTCGCACGACTGCGGAGTGTTCGAGAAGTAATTCCCCGATCGGTGGTTTCCCGCGACGGGACGCGACGCACGAGCGTCGCGTCCCGTCGTTTCCGGGGGCGCGCGCGGGGCGGGGCTATACTCCGCCGCCCTCGCGGCGCGGCGCGTCGCCGCGGGGGCCACCGCTGCGAGGAAGCCACGGGATGATCGGAGCCGCCGCCGCCTTGCTCGTCGCGGCCGCTGCGGCCTTCCCGCAGGGCGCGCCGCCCCCCGACGCCGCCCGGCCGACGTCCCCCGACGCCGCCCGCCCCGCGTCCCCCGAGGCCGCGAAAGCGCAGGAGATCTGGTTCGACGACGCGACCGAATCCTCGGGGCTCGGCGCGTTCGTCCAGGTGAACGGCGACCCGGCCAAGAACCACATCACCGGCACCAACGGCGGCGGGCTCGCGCTCTTCGACGGCGACGGCGACGGCGACCTCGACGTCTTCTTCGTGAGCGGCTCGCGGCTCGGCGGCATGCCGAAGGGGGAGGCGGCGAGCAACCGCCTGTTCCGCAACCTCGGCGGCGGCCGCTTCGAGGACGCGACCGAGGCCGCCGGCCTCGACTCGCACGGCGCGTTCGGGCAGGGTTGCGCGGTCGCCGACGTCGACGGCGACGGCCGGCTCGACCTGTTCGTCGCCAACATCGGGCGCAACTGCCTCTACCTCCAGACGACGGCGGGGCGCTTCACCGAGTGCGCCGAGGCGTGGGGCGTCGCCGGCGGCGGCTGGAACAGCGGCGCCGCCTTCTTCGACTACGACCGCGACGGCGACCTCGACCTCTACGTCTCGCGCTACATCACGCTCGAGCCCGGCGCGATCGAGCACGGGCCGACCCATCTGCCGATGTCGGAGTGGAAGGGGCAGAAGGTCTTCAAGGGGCCGCACGAGTTGACGCCCGCCCCCGACTCGCTCTACCGAAACGACGGCCGCGGGAAGTTCACCGAGGTCACGCAGGAGGCGGGCATGGCCGGCGCCGTCCCCTCCTTCGGGTTCGAGCCGATCACGCTCGACTTCGACGACGACGGCGACGTCGACCTCTTCGTCGCCAACGACTCGATGGCCAACTTCCTGTGGCGCAACGACGGCGACGGGAAGTTCACCGACGTCGCGCTCATGGCGGGCGTCGCCTACAACCCCAACGGGCGGCCGCAGTCGAACATGGGCGTCGCGGCCGAGGACTTCGACGACGACGGCCGCACCGACCTCTTCATCACCACCTTCTCCGACGACGCGAAGACCCTCTTCAAGAACGGCGGGAAGGAGAGCTTCACCGACGTGTCGCTGCGTTCGGGGCTCGGCGGCGCCGAGGTGTTCCGCGCCCTCTCGTGGGGCACCTCGCTCTTCGACGTCGACAACGACGGCGACCTCGACCTCTTCGTCGCGAACGGCCACACGTATCCGCAGGCCGACCTCGTCGGCGGCGGATACGCCTACGGCCAGAAGAACTTCCTCTTCGTGCAGGCGTCGCCGGGCCGCTTCAAGAACGTGAGCGAGGCCGCCGGCCCCGCGTTCCAGGTCAAGCTCCCGAGCCGCGGGTCGGCGGTGGGCGACGTCGACGACGACGGCGACCTCGACATCGTCGTGAACCACCTCGACGCGAAACCGACGCTGCTGCGCAACGACTCGGCGAAGCACGGCCACTGGGTGAGCGTCCTGGTGCGCGGCCAGGGGATGAACCGCTCCGCGATCGGCGCGCGCGTGACGCTGGTCGCCGCAGATCGGCGCCGCTTCCGGGAGATCCGCTCGAGCGGCAGCTTCCTCTCGCACGAGGACCTGCGCGCGCACTTCGGGCTCGGCGACGCGACGAAGGCCGACCGGATCGAGG